>Ga0105049_10002010_pt1 | contig 24041 bp, 25 predicted proteins | sample MAT06_FD_78087 | JGI IMG/M metagenome (GOLD analysis project Ga0105049, IMG submission 78087) | Freshwater microbial communities from Lake Fryxell liftoff mats and glacier meltwater in Antarctica - MAT-06 | ecosystem: Environmental > Aquatic > Freshwater > Ice > Liftoff microbial mat | place...
TCCCCTGATCCTCGACGACCCCGCGCACGTGGTGCTGGGCAAGGAGCCGGTGTTCCACGCCGGCGTCCGCGCGGGTCACGTCACCAGCGCGGCCTACGGCTACACGATCGACGCGTCCATCGCCTACGCCTGGCTCCCGGCCGCGGCCGCGGAGCCGGGCACCCCCGTGCAGGTGGAGTACTTCGGCGACCGCCTGCCCGCTGTGGTGGCCGCGGAACCGCTGTTCGACCCCGAGATGAAGAGGATCCGCGCGTGAACGCCTTCGACGTGGTGGTCGTCGGGCTGGGTGGCATGGGGTCCGCCGCGGCGCGGCACCTCGCCGCGCGGGGTGTGCGGGTGCTCGGGTTGGAACGGTTCACCCCGGCGCACGACCGCGGGTCCAGCCACGGCGGCTCGCGGATCATCCGGCAGTCCTACTTCGAGGACCCGGCGTACGTCCCGCTGCTGCTGCGGGCCTACGAGCTGTGGGCCCAGGCGCAGAAGGAGGCCGACGTCGACCTGCTCACCCTGACCGGAGGGCTGTACCTCGGCCCGCCCGGGAGCACCACGTTCGCCGGGAGCCTGCGGGCGGCCCAGGAGTGGGGACTGCCCCACGAGATCCTCGACGCCGACGCCGTGCGGGCCCGCTTCCCGACGGTCACCCCGGCCGCCGACGAGATGGCGGTGTACGAGGAACGCGCCGGGTTCGTCCGCCCCGAGGCGAGCGTGGCAGCGCACCTGGACCTCGCCGCACGGGACGGCGCCGACCTGCGGTTCGGGCAGCAGGTGCTGGGCTGGGAGGCGACCGGCGACGGCGTGCGCGTCCGTACCGCCGGGAGCGCGTTCACGGCGGGGCACCTGGTGGTCTGCCCCGGCTCGTGGGCGCCGACGCTGCTCCCGGGGGTCCCGCTGCGGGTGGAGCGTCAGGTGCAGTACTGGTTCGCCCCGCCCGGTGGCGTCGGGCCGTTCGAGGAGCATCCGGTCTACATCGCCGAGCAGGCCGGTCGCGGCGACGGTACCGGTGGCGCGCAGATCTACGGCTTTCCCGCGATCGACGGCCCGGACGGCGGCGCGAAGGTCGCGTTCTTCCGCCGGGGCCGCGACGCCGACCCCGACGCCCTGGACCGCGTGGTCACCGAGACCGAGGTGGCCGAGATGCGCGCCCGCGTCGCCGACACCCTCCCGGGGCTCGTGGGCCCGGTCGTGAAGACGGTCCCGTGCATGTACACCACCACGCCGGACGAACACTTCGTGGTCGACCGGCAGGATCGCGTCACGGTCGCCTGCGGCTTCTCCGGGCACGGGTTCAAGTTCGTGCCGGTGATCGGCGAGATCCTGGCCGACCTGGCCACCTCGGGTGCCACCGCGCACCCCATCGCCCTGTTCGACCCGACGAGATTCGACCCGGACGCGCTCGCGCCGTCGAGTCCGTCGTCCGGCCCTACGGACCGTCGCCCACTCGCCACGGAGGCCCGCCCATGACCGCCGCGGAGGCCGACCTGGACCGTCCCGAGCCCGCCCGTCCCGACCCGGGCGCGCCCGAGCCCGGCCGTCCCGAGCCCGGCGCGCCGGGGCCGAGCCTCGTCCGTACGCTCCCCGGCTCGGCCTACACCGACCCCGGGGTGTTCGCCGACGAGCAGGAGCGCATCTTCGAGCGCACCTGGGCGTGTGTCGCGTTCGCCGCGGACCTCGCCGCGGCGGGGGCTTTCCACACGGTCACCGTCGGGCGGGAGAGCGTGGTGCTCGTCCGCGGCCGCGACGGGGTCGTGCGTGCCTTCCTCAACGTGTGCCGACACCGGGGCGCGCGGCTGTGCACCGACGACGCCGGGCAGCTGCGCCGCAACCTACAGTGCTCCTACCACGCCTGGACCTACGACCTCACCGGCCGGCTCGTGGCCGCTCCGAACCTGACCTCGATGCCCGACGTCGACCGCGTCGAGTACGGCCTGCTGGCCGTCCACCTGCGGGAATGGCTGGGCTACGTGTGGATCTGCCTGGCCGACGAACCGCCGTCGTTCGAGGCCGACGTGCTCGGCGAGGTGGTCAGCAGGCTCGGCGAGGTCGCGGCGATCGAGCGCTACGGCGTCGAGCAACTCGCCCTGGGCCGGCGCCTGAGATACGACGTCGCCGCGAACTGGAAGCTGATCGTCGAGAACTTCATGGAGTGCTACCACTGCGCCTCGATCCATCCGGAGCTGACAGAGGTTCTTCCGGAGTTCGCCGACGGGTACGCGGCGCAGTACTGGGTGGGCCACGGCGCGGGGTTCGCCCCCGCGGCCGCCGGGTTCACCGTCGACGGTCGCGCGGGCGCGGATCGGCTCCCGGGTGTGACCGACGAGCAGGACCGCCGCTACTACGCGATCACGATCAAACCCCAGGTGTTCGTCAACCTGGTGCCCGACCACGTGATCGTCCACCGGATGACGCCGCTCGCCCCCGACCGCACCGTGGTGGAGTGCGACTGGCTCTTCGCCCCCGACGCGCTGGGTCGCGACCTCGACCCCTCCGTGGAACTGTTCCACCGCGTCAACGTCCAGGACTTCGCGGCCTGCGAGCGCACCCAGCCCGGCATGGGCAGCCGCGCCTATCGCGACGGCGGCGTCCTCGTCCCGAGCGAGCACCACATCGGCGCGTTCCACTCCTGGGTCACCGCCCGGCTGAGATGAGCACCAGCGCTGTCGATCATCTCCGGACAGCGCTGACGTCCATCTCACTCGCCGAACCAGCCCATGCGGCGGGAGATCTCCGCCGCTGCGGCGCGCAGGGGACTGGTGAGCCGGGCCAGGCGTGTCTCGTCCAGACGGTAGCTCGGGCCGCTCACGCTGAGCGCCGCGATCACCTCGCCGCCGCGGCCGAGCACGGGGGCGGCGACGGCGTTCAGGCCGACCTCGTACTCCTCCACGGCCGTCGCGAACCCGTCGGCGAGCACCCCGTCGAGCTCGGACTCCAGCGATGCGGCGGACGTGACGGTGTGCGGGGTGAACGCCCCCATGCCCGACGCCTCGAGCAGCTCGGCCCGGCGGGGCAGCGGGACGTGGGCGAGCAGCACCTTCCCGCTCGACGTGCAGTGCAGCGGCGTGAGGTGCCCGATCCAGTTGTGCGTGGAGACGGTGGACGGCCCGCGGGCCTGGTCGACGTTCACCGCCCAGTGCTTCTGCAGGATGGCGACGTTGATCGTCTCGCCCATCTCGGCGGCCAGCCGCTCGCACACGTCGCGGCCCCGCCTGCTCACGTCGAGACGGTCGGAGACGGCGCCGGCCAGCGGGATCAGTCCGAACCCGAGCCGGTACTTGCCGCGGTCGGACGCCTGCTCGACGAGCCCGCGCACCTCCAGCGCGCCCAGCAGCCGGAACGCCGTGGACTTGTGCACCTCGATCTCGGCGGCCACCTCGCTGACCCCGGCCTCGCCGCGGCGGGCCAGGATCTCCAGCACGCTGATCGCCCGATCGACGGACTGGACGCCCCCATCGCGACCAGTCGTGTTGCCCATGGCGAAACTATATGCGTCGATCCGAACGCGGTGGTTGACGCGGCGTCCCTTCGGAGGATGATCACAGCGGTGGTCGACCTCTTCATCGACGGGGCGTGGACCGCCGGTTCCGGCGGCACCGCTGACGTCGTCAACCCGTTCGACGCGACGGTGGTGCGAGCCGTCGACCAGGCCGGCCCCGCCGACGTCGAGCACGCGGTCGCGGCCGCCCGGACCGCGTTCGACGGCGGCCCGTGGCGCACCACGCCGGCCTCCGAGCGGGGCGCGCTGCTCCGCCGCGTCGCCGACCTGCTGATCCGTGACAAGGAGGCGATCGCCCACACCGAGACCCTCGACACGGGGAAGACGCTCGTCGAGAGCCGCGTCGACGTCGACGACGTGACCGCCGTGTTCCGTTACTACGCCGACCTCGCCGGGGCCGACGCCGGGCGGGTCGTCGACGTCGGGCAGCCGCACGTGCTGAGCCGTGTGGTGCGCGAACCGGTCGGGGTGTGCGTCCTGATCACGCCGTGGAACTACCCGCTGCTGCAGCTGTCGTGGAAACTCGCCCCCGCACTCGCGGCCGGCAACACCTGCGTGATCAAGCCCAGCGAGGTGACGCCGCTGACGTCCGTGCTGCTGGTGCGGCTGCTCGAGGAGGCGGGCGTCCCCCGGGGTGTCGTCAACATCGTGCTCGGCGACGGCCCCACCGTCGGTGCCCCGCTCACCGAGCACCCGGACGTCGACATGGTGTCCTTCACCGGCGGGCTCACCACCGGGCAGGCCATCATCCGCGCCTCGGCCGCGACGGTGAAGCGCGTGGCCGTCGAGCTCGGCGGCAAGAACCCCAACATCGTCTTCGCCGACACCGATTTCGACCTCGCGGTCGACTACGCACTCACCGCCGTGTTCCTGCACTCCGGTCAGGTCTGCTCCGCCGGCGCCCGGCTGCTCGTGCAGGACGAGATGCACGACGACCTCGTCGCCGAGGTGGGCAGACGCGCCGACCGGATCCGGCTGGGCAACGGGCTCGACGATGCCACCGAGTCCGGCCCGCTGGTCTCCGCCGCGCACCGGACGAAGATCGAGGGTTTCGTGGCGTCCGCGCTGGCCGGCGGCGCGCGGCTGGTGGCGGGCGGGCGGCGGCCCGAGGACCCCGACCTGCAACGGGGCTACTTCTACCGGCCCACGGTGCTCGCCGACGTCCACCGCGACATGCGCGTGATCCGCGAGGAGACGTTCGGCCCCATCCTCACCGTCGAGCGCTTCGCGGACGAGGACCAGGCGATCGCGCTCGGCAACGACACCGGCTACGGCCTCGCCGGGGCGGTGTGGACGGCCGACATGGGCCGGGCGCACCGGGTGGCGTCGGCGCTGCGGCACGGCACGGTGTGGATCAACGACTACCACCCGTACGTCCCCGCGGCGGAGTGGGGCGGGATGAAGCGGTCGGGCAACGGCCGGGAGCTGGGCCCGACGGGGCTGGCCGAGTACCAGGAGCACAAGCACGTCTGGCACAACACCGCGCCGAAGCCGATGCGGTGGTTCGCGGGCTGATCGATCCACGAGAGGTGAGGCGATGAGTACGACCGAGAACCGCAAGGGTGACACCGGGTCCGGGGACCACGGATGGCCGACTTCGGCTATGTCCGGTCGCTGGAGCGCAGCATCGGCAAGTTCGCGAGCTTCGCGGCGGGGGTCAGCCACATCTCGATCCTGACCGGCACGTTCCAGCTGTTCTACCTCGGCTACGCGTTCGGCGGCCCGGCGTACTGGTGGTCGTGGCCGCTGGTGTTCGCCGGGCAGATCGTGGTCGCGCTGTGCTTCGCCGAGCTGGCCGGGCGGTGTCCGATCGCGGGCTCCATCTGCAACTGGTCCAAGCGCTCGGGTCGATCCTCATCGTCTTCACGACGGCCGTGAACGCCTCCGGCGTGACGCCGATGTCCCGCATCAACAGCGCGGGGGTGTTCATCGAGCCCGTCGCCGCGGTGCTGCTGATCATCCTGCTCGCGGTGAACATCGTGAATCCGCCGACGGTGCTGTTTAACACCCAGGGCCTGGGTGAGAGCCACTCGACGGGTCACCTCGGCGCGTTCCTGGTGGCCGCGCTGGCCTCGGCCTACGTGATGTACGGCTTCGACACCGCGGGCTCGCTGGGCGAGGAGACGGTCGACCCACGGCGCACCGCGCCCACGGCCATCCTGCGGGCCATCATCGCGTCGTTCGTGATCGGCGGGCTCATCCCGCTGTTCGCGATCCTGGCGGCGCCGGACCTCGCCGGCCCCGGGATCGCCACGGCCGGGCTGCAGTTCATCGTGCTCGCCGTGCCGGGCTCGACCATCGGCAAGATCTTCCTGGTCACGGTCGTCATCGCCATCACCGTGTGCGCGCCGGCCGTGCACACCACCGCGATCCGGATGATGTTCGCGATGGCCCGGGACAACGCCCTGCCCGGTGGCTCGGGGCTGGCGAAGGTGCATCCGAGGTACAAGACGGGTGCCATCGTGTCGGCACGCTGCCCGAACATGCGGAGTAGCGGCCGGTGAACGAGTTCGACTACGTCGTCGTCGGCGGGGGGTCGGCGGGGTGTGTGCTCGCCGCCCGACTGTCGCAGGACCCGTCGGTCACCGTGTGCCTGCTGGAGGCCGGGCCGTCCGACGTCGACGATCCGGCGATACTCCGGCTCGCCGACTGGATGGCGCTGCTCGACTCCGGCTACGACTGGGACTACCCGGTGGAGCCCCAGGAGCGCGGCAACTCCTTCCTGCGCCACGCCCGCGCCCGCGTGCTCGGCGGCTGCTCGTCGCACAACTCGTGCATCGCGTTCTGGACGCCGCGCGAGGACCTCGACGAGTGGGCGCGAACGGGCTGCGAGGGCTGGAGCGCCGACGAGTGCTGGCCGCTGATCCGGCGCCTGGAGACCAACGACGGGCCGTGGCACGGACACGGTCGGTCGGGCCCGGTGAACCTCATGCAGGTCCCGCCGGACGACCCGTGCGGCGTGGCGGTGCTGGCGGCGGCGGCGGGCGTCGGGCTGCCGACCGTCCGGTTCAACGAGGGTGTGACGGTCACCGACGGGGCCGGGTTCTTCCAGATCAACCAGTTCCCCGACGGCACGCGCGCCTCGGCGTCGGTGAGCTACCTGCACCCGGTGCTCGGGCGCCCGAACCTGGAGGTCCGCACGGGGGCGTGGGCGTCGCGGGTGATCTTCAGCGAGGAGGGCGGGCGAGCCACCGGCGTCGAGTACCAGCAGGACATCGGCCCGGGGCGCGCGTCGGTCTCGGCCCGCCGCGAGGTGATCCTCTCGGCGGGCTCCATCGACACCCCGAAGCTGCTCATGCTCTCGGGCGTCGGCCCGGCCGGGCACCTGCGGGAGTTCGGCATCGACGTGCGGGTGGACGCACCCGGCGTCGGGTCCGACCTGGACGACCACGTCGAGGGCCTCGTGATGTGGGACGCCGCGCGGCCGATGGTCACGCGCTCCACGCAGTGGTGGGAGATCGGCCTGTTCGCCCGCACCGCACCGGGCCTGGACCGGCCGGACCTGATGATGCACTACGGCTCGGTGCCGTTCGACCTGAACACGGTGCGCCGCGGCTACCCGACCACCGACAACGGCTTCTGCCTCACCCCGAACGTGACACGCGGCCGCTCCCGGGGCACGGTGCGGCTGCGCAGCCGCGACTTCCGCGACCGCCCCCGGGTCGACCCGCGCTACTTCACCGACCCGGCAGGTCACGACATGGGTGTGATGCTCGCCGGGGTGAAGCTCGCGCGACGGATCGGCGAGCAGCCCGCACTGCGGGAGTGGATCGCGAGGGAGCTCGCCCCCGGCCCTGACGCGGTCACCGACGACGAGCTCGTCGACTACATCCGCACGACGCACAATACCGTCTACCACCCGGCCTGCACGGCGAAGATGGGCCCGGTGTCGGACCCGATGGCGGTGGTCGACCCGCAGCTGCGCGTCCGTGGAGTGACCGGCCTGCGGGTCGCCGACGCGTCGATCCTGCCGTTCCTCCCGGCGGTCAACCCGAACATCACCTGCATGATGGTCGGCGAGAAGGCCGCCGAGCTGATCACTGGTAGAAGATGAAGACAGGTGGGGTCGGGCCGTACACGCCGGCCTCGCGCGCGGCGTCCACCCACGGGCGCAGGGTCTGCACCGCGGCCTCGGACGAGTAGTCGCCGTCCGGCCCGGGTTCGGCGGCCGCCACCGTGCTGATCGGCTCGTCGGCGGCCGGGACGGTGGTCGCCGCCACAGGGGCCGATACCGCCGCCGACAGCGGTGACGGTGGCACCGCGGGCTCCGGCTCCGGGGTCGTCGTGCACCCGCTGAGCAGGACCCGGCCGCGATCACGAGCGCGGGGCCGCGGCACCTCGGTCCGCGTGTCGTCCTGGTGCGTCGCCCGTACGGTCCCGGGTCGTCCGCTCCTGCCACCACGTCCGCGGACCGTACGGCACCGACTCGTCACTGCGGGCCACGGGCACCGGCCTGCTCGGATGCACATTCCGGACGGCACGGCGCCGGCCTGACCCGCGGCTCCCACGGCGCCCTCGGGCGTCCGGTCGCCACCGGAGGTCACGGGCCCAGCAGCACCGGCAGCTCCGCGGCCGCCGCGGCCAGGCTCGGGCCGTACCAGGTCAGCAGCCGCCCGCTGACCAGCACCGACGGTACGCCGGGGAACGCCTCGGGCCCGTCGTCCGCGGCGAAGCGGTAGGGCTCGTCGGGGAGCACGACCAGGTCGTGCTCGGGCAGCGCGGCCGGGTCGAAGCGCGGGTAGCGCTCGGGATCGCCGCCGAGGACGTTGTCGACGCCCAGGCGCGCGAGCAGCGCGCCGGTGAAGGTGTCGCGCCCGACGGCCATCCACGGCCTGCGCCAGATGGGGACCACCGCGCGCCGCCGCACGAGCGGTTCCGGAACAGCGGACCAGGCTCGCTCGGCGTCCTCGAGCCACGGCGGGCGGTCCAGTCCGCACGCGGCGAGCATCCGGGCGAGCGAGGTGAATGCGCCGTCGAGGGTGCGGACGTCGGTGACGTACACCGGGACGCCCGCGGCCCGCAGGGCGTCGAGATCGGGGAGGCGGTTCTCCTCCTGGTTGGCCACGACCAGATCCGGTCGCAGCGCGACGATCGCGCCGACGTCGGGGTTCTTGGTGCCCTTGACCCGCACGACGTCGAGATCGGCCGGATGGGTGCACCAGTCCGTCGCCCCGACCAGCAGACCGGGGGCGCTCAGCGCGACCGCCTCGGTCAGCGAGGGCACGATCGACACCACCCGCCGCACCTTCGCGTTCACGCCGACCCCCCGGCCCTCGCCATCGATCACGCCGACCCCCCGGGGTTCAGGAAAGCCACTTTCACGCCCCCACAGGGCAGGAACGTGGCTTTCCTGAACTCGGGTGGGGTCGCTCGCGGGCGGTTCACATGTTGCGGCGGTATTGGCCGCCCACTTCGAAGAGCGCGTCCGTCAGCTGGCCCAGGCTGCAGACCCGGGCGGCGCGCATCAGCTCGTCGAAGGCGTTGCCGTCGCCCGTGGCCACGTCCTGCAGGCGCCGGACGGCCACCTCGGCCTGGCTCTTGTGGCGCGACCGGAAGTCGGCGAGGCGGGCGAGCTGGCTCTGCTTCTCGGCCTCGGTGGCGCGGGCCAGCTCGATCTCGTGGGGCGCCTGCCCGGACTCGGGCTTCACGAACGTGTTGACGCCGATGATCGGCAGCGTGCCGTCGTGCTTGCGGTGCTCGTAGAGCATCGACTCGTCCTGGATGCGGCCGCGCTGGTAGCCGGTCTCCATCGCGCCCAGCACCCCGCCACGTTCGGAGATGCGGTCGAACTCGGTCAGCACGGCCTCCTCGACGAGGTCGGTGAGCTCGTCGATGACGAAGGAACCCTGCAGTGGGTTCTCGTTCATCGACAGGCCCCACTCGCGGTTGATGATCAGCTGGATCGCCATCGCGCGCCGCACCGACTCGGTCGTGGGGGTGGTCACGGCCTCGTCGTAGGCGTTGGTGTGCAGGGAGTTCGCGTTGTCGTAGAGCGCGCAGAGCGCCTGCAGCGTCGTCCGGATGTCGTTGAAGTTCATCTCCTGCGCGTGCAGCGACCGGCCGGAGGTCTGCACGTGGTACTTGAGCTTCTGCGACCGTTCGTTCGCACCGTAGCGATCCCTCATGACGACCGCCCAGATGCGCCGCGCCACCCGGCCGATCACCGAGTACTCGGCGTCCATGCCGTTGGAGAAGAAGAACGACAGGTTCGGAGCGAAGTCGTCGACGTCCATGCCGCGGGCGAGGTAGCTCTCGACGAAGGTGAACCCGTTGGAGAGCGTGAAGGCGAGCTGGCTGATCGGGTTGGCCCCGGCCTCGGCGATGTGGTAGCCGGAGATCGAGACGGAGTAGAAGTTGCGCACCTTGTGCGCGATGAACCACTCCTGGATGTCGGCCATCATCCGCAGCGAGAACTCGGTGGAGAAGATGCAGGTGTTCTGGCCCTGGTCCTCCTTGAGGATGTCGGCCTGCACCGTGCCGCGCACGTTGGCCAGCGCGAACGCCGTGAGCTCCTCGTGCTCGGCGGCGGACGGGGCCCGGCCGTGCTCGGCCTCGAACCTCGCCACCTGCTGATCGATGGCCGTGTTCAGGTAGAACGCCAGGATCGTCGGGGCCGGACCGTTGATCGTCATCGACACCGAGGTGGTCGGCGAGGTGAGGTCGAACCCGCCGTAGAGGACCTTCATGTCCTCCAGCGTCGCGATCGAGACCCCCGACGTGCCGACCTTGCCGTAGACGTCGGGACGGGTCCCGGGGTCGCGCCCGTAGAGCGTCACGGAGTCGAACGCCGTGGAGAGGCGCTTGGCGTCGGAGTCGGCGGAGAGCAGTTGGAAACGCCGGTTGGTGCGGAACGCGTCACCCTCACCGGCGAACATGCGTGCGGGATCCTCGCCCTCGCGCTTGAACGCGAACACGCCGGCCGTGAACGGGAACGTCCCGGGCAGGTTCTCCCGCCGCAGGAAACGCAGGAGCTCGGCGTCCTCGGTGTAGGGCGGCAGCGACACCCGGCGCACCGTGTTGCCCGAGAGCGTCTCGCGGGTGAGCTGCGTGCGCAGTTCGCGGTCGCGGATCCGGACGACCATCTCGTCACCGGAGTAGGCCTCGACGACGGCGGGCCACCCGTCCAGCAGCGCGGCCGCGTCGGCGTGCAACGCCTGCTCGGCCTTCTCGACGAGGTCGACGATCCCGCCGGGTTCGGCTCCCGCCGCCTCCAGCGCCGCGCGAGCCGTGCGCAGGTGGTGGCGCCGCCGCGCGGCGTCGACGTGGACGGCGGTGTCGTCGTGGTAGCTGCGGAGCGTCGCGGCGATGTCGGACAGGTACCTCGTGCGGTGCGCCGGGATGACCGCCGTGTGGTCCGACGACGTCCGGCGTTCGGTGCGGGGCAGCCGTCCCTCGCCCGTCACCAGCCCGTTCTCCGCCAGCAGGGCCAGGAGGTGCTGGTAGAGCGCCGTCACCCCGTCGTCGTTGAAGGTCGCCGCGCTGGTGCCGAAGACCGGCATGTCCTCCCACGACGATCCGAACGCCTCGCGGTTGCGGACGAGTTGGCGCCCGACGTCGCGGCGGGCGTCCTCGGCGCCGCGCCGCTCGAACTTGTTGATCGCGACGGTGTCGGCGAAGTCCAGCATGTCGATCTTCTCGAGCTGCGACGCGGCGCCGAACTCGGGTGTCATCACATACAGCGAGCGGTCGACGAACGGGACTATGGCGGCGTCACCCTGCCCGATGCCGGGGGTCTCGACGATCACCAGGTCGAACCCGGCCGCCCTGAGCACGGAGATCATGTCGCCGAGGTGCGCGGGCAGCCGCCCGTCGGTGCCGCGCGTCGCCATGGAACGGAAGAAGACCTGCTCGCCCGTCAGGCTGTTCATCCGGATCCGGTCGCCGAGCAGCGCCCCGCCGCCCTTGCGCCGCGTGGGATCGACGGCGAGGACGGCGATGCGGAGCTTGTCCTCCTGGTCGAGGCGGAACCGGCGCACCAGTTCGTCGGTCAGCGAGCTCTTGCCCGAACCGCCGGTGCCGGTGATGCCGAGCACGGGGACGGGTCGGCGTGGCGTCAGGTCCAGACCGGCCGGCAGGCGGCCGGTCTCGGCGAGGGTGAGCGTGCGCGCCAGCGTGGCCGGTTCGCCGGCGAACAGGCCGTCGAAGGACGCGGGGAGCTCCGCCGCCAGGTCGACGTCACACTCCCGGACCATCATGTTGATCATCCCTGGGAGGCCGAGGCGCTGGCCGTCCTCGGGGGAGAAGATGCGGGACACCCCGCGGGAGTGCAGCAGCCCGATCTCGGCCGGGACGATGACGCCGCCGCCCCCGCCGTACACCTTGACGTGCCCGGCGCCACGCTCGCGCAGCAGCTCCACCAGGTAGGTGAAGTACTCGACGTGCCCGCCCTGGTACGAGCTGATCGCGACGCCCTGCACGTCCTCCTGCACCGCCGCGGACACCACCTCGTCGACGGAGCGGTTGTGGCCCAGATGCACCACCTCGGCGCCCTGACGCTGCAGGATCCGGCGCATGATGTTGATGGCGGCGTCGTGCCCGTCGAACAGGCTCGCGGCGGTGACGAACCGCAGCGGGTGGGTGGGGACGTGCAGCTCGACCATGCGGTGTCCTCTCGCTGTGGGGCGCCCACGGCGCCGTCGGGATGCTCGGATGACCGCCCCGACGATTTAGTTTGACATCCTAGTATCGGACGTACAAGCGATACCGGAGGTGGCGGGCAGGGTCCGTGGTTACGCGGCGCGGCCCCTGGCCCGAGCCGTCACCTTCGCGATCTTGGTGGTCGGCGGGTCGATCGCCGCGGACTGGACGGTCGAGCGCCAGGCACCCGTCGAGTGGATCCCGCCGGGATGCTGCTGCGCGGCCGCCTGCCGGGCGGCCGGACCCTCGATGAGGACGGTCGCCGTATCGGCCACCGCCCCACCGGTCGAGCCGACGGCGGCCGCGGCCGCATCGGCCCGCAGCTCACGGAGGCGGTGTGCACCGGTGGAGAGGAGACCGCCGATCACGACCAGCAGCGCGCCCGACGCGACGATGGTGCCGACCGCCGTCTCGGGGGCCACGATCACCAGGACGAACGAGACGGCCGGCCACCACAGCAGCGCCCGCAGGGGCGTGGGAACCGACCATTCCCGAGTCTTCGAACCCATATGCACTTCCTACCGGATCGTGTTCGCGCCCGCGCGGGGGCGGACGAGGACGCCTGCGTCAAGGGACGTGAGGTTGGTGTTGGGGCGGGTCTCGCCGTCGTACCCCGCTACCCCGGAGGCGCTCTCGCGTCCCGCAGTGCGAGGAGGCCGCCGGTGTGGCCCCCTGCGAGGAGCACGGAGCGGAGTCGACGCACAGCCGTAATCTAAGGCCATCGCATGATCGGGTGACGCCGGGTCGGGCAACGGCCGGTGAACGGTCTCGGGCGTCGTGACGGAGGGTCTAACCTTCGGCCGTGTGGACCATGCCGCTGCGCTGATCGAGCAGAATCGACTCCTCGGCCAACTCGTTCGCGCCGCCGAGCCCTCGACTCCGGTGCCGACCTGCCCGGAGTGGACGATGCGGAAGCTCGTCACTCACGTCGGGCGCGGTGACCGGTGGGTGGCGACGATCGTCCGGGAGCGGGCGTCGGGATACGTCGACACCCGCACCGTGCCCGACGGGACGCCCCCGGCCGACGCGGGCGGCAGCGTCGACTGGTTGCACGCCGGCGCCCGGTCGGTCCTCGACGCGGTGGAGTCGATCGGCGCCGACACCCCGGTCTGGACGTTCACCGGCCGGCAGCCGGCGTCGTGGTGGGTGCGCCGGCGTCTGCACGAGACCGCTGTCCACCGCGCCGATGCCGCGTTCGCCCTCGACGCTCCGTACGACCTGGCGCCCGAACTGGCGGCCGACGGGGTGTCGGAGTGGCTGACGCTGCTCGCCGCGCGTCCCGCGGAGGCCGGTCCGGCCGCACTGGACGACGGCGTGACACTGCATCTGCACGCCACCGATTCCGAGGGGGAGTGGCTCGTCCGCGGTGACGGCGGGCGCGTGACGTGGGAGCACGGGCACGCGAAGGGGCTCGCCGCGGTCCGGGGCCGTGCCCTCGACCTGCTGCTCGCCACCGTCGGTCGCCCCGCCGAGGTGGAGGTCCTCGGCGAGAGGACGCTGTGGGACACCTGGCTGGACCGCACCCGCTTCTAGCCACGGGGGTTGTTCGGCTATCCCAGGTCGTCCGCGAGGAGGTCCATCAGGAGGCCGTCGTGCCACGTGCCGTCGGTGCTGCGCTCGTAGTTCCGCATCACCCCGACGGGGCGGAACCCGGCACGCGCGCAGCTGCGGATGGCGCGCTCGTTGTGCGCGGCGGGGTCGATCACGACCCGGTGATGGCCGCGGGAGAACAGGTACTGCGCCGTCGTCCGCATCGCGTCACAGCCCAGGCCCTGGCTCTGGTGGTCGGGATGGACCGCGAGGTCGATCGCGGCGTGCCGGTGGTCGGGGTCGGTCTCCTCGCGGTGGATGATCAGCCCGACGACCTCGCCGGCCAGCTCGATCGCGTAGCAGTGCGGGCCGAGCAACTCGCGGCGGACGCGGGTGAGGTCGTAGCCGCCCCACCATCTCGCGATCTCGGGGTGGCCGAGGATCTCCAGGAACACCGGCACGTGTGCCGCGGAGGTCGGGCGCAGGATCACGGTCTGGCCCGCGATCGCGGCCGGCGCGGATGGTTGGACCACGGGGTCGGTCACGGCGTCAGATCCAGGTGCGCCCTGGTCACGAGCGACGACGCGGACTGCGGCTGCTCGAACGACACCTCGGCGTGCCTGCCGTCGACATCCAGTGTGGCGATCGTGTTGCCGAACAGCGGCCCGGCCTTCTTCTCCCAGCTCACGGGCTTGACCGGCGCGCCGGCTCCGCTGGCCCAGCGTTGCGCGAACCAGCGCGCCCCGCGCGACCAGCTCAGCCGGAACCCGGGCTTGATGTACCGGTCCATCTTGTTGTGCACGGGCGAGCAGGTCAGCTGGTGGACCTGCGCGGCGGGGCGGCCGGGCAGCTCGGCGCGTGCCGCGTAGCTGTGGTGGACGTCGCCGGACAGGACGCTGACGGTCGCCGGCCCCCCGGCCGCGGCGCGCCCGATGATCGCGGTGAGCCGGTCGAACGACGCACGGAACGCCGACCAGTGCTCGAGGTCGGCGGCCTGCCGGATCGACTCGCCGAGGCGGCCTCGCCACCCGGGGCGGGCGGCGGCGATCTCGTTGACCGTCTCCACGTCGCCGAGCGCGTGCGGCAGCAGCCAGGGGATCGACGTGCCCAGGACGAGGTGGTCGACGCGCCCGGGGGCGGTGGCCTGCTCCTCGATCCAGCCGAACTCGCTCTCACCGAGCATCAGGCGCGCTCCGTCGTCGAGGATGCGACCATTGCGGGAGTCGATCATGACGAGGCGGCTGTGCCCGAGGTCCCAGCGGAAGCTGAACCGGACGCCCTTCGCGCCGTCGGTCTCGGCGTCGGCCCGGTCGGCCAGCTCGGCGAGCAGCGGCCACGTGTCACCGCCGTGCGTGACGATCTTGCGGTGGTCCGGGTCGGCGGCCAGCTCGTCGGGGGAGAGGTTGCCGATGTGCTGGTAGACCCAGTAGGACGCGAGCGCGGAGCGGATCCGCGTGCCCCACCACGACATCAGTTGGATCTCGTCACGCCAGGCAGCGGAGGTGTTCCAGTCGTCGCGCACGTCGTGGTCGTCGAAGATCATCGCGGTGGGCACCGTGGAGAGCAGCCAGCGGATCTCCGGGTCCGTCCACGCGTCGCGGTAGAGCCCCACGTACTCCTCATAGCCGACGATCTCGTCGTCGGGCCATTCCGGGTGGCGGTCGCTGCGGGCGGCGATGCGGCGACGGTTCTGCGGGGTCAGCTCGTCGGCGTAGACCTGGTCGCCGAGCAGCAGCAGCGCGTCGGGCCACTCCTGCGGCGGGCGCCGCGCCATCCGCACGGCGTAGGCGTCGAGGGCGTCGATGCCGAGCTGTGCGGCGAGCCCGGGCTCGGTGACCTTGGAGTAGCGGCACGAGCCGAAGATGATGCGCTTGTGGTGGTCCGACGTCGGCCCGCGCGTGCTGATGAGGCTGGCGGGGTACGCGCTGGTCGTCGGCGGCCAGACCTGCTCCCCGTCGAGCTCGACGGTGTAGGGCGTTCGCGTGTCGGGCGTCAGGCCCGTGACCGGCACGAGCGCGTAGTGGTGGTCGGACACCTCGAAGGTGCGGGCCTCGCACCCGAGGACCACGACGGTGGCGGGCGCGTCGGTCTGCACCCATACCGACGCGGTGGTCTCGCCGACATGGCGGAGGATGGGGCCCAACGACAGTGGCACACGACGCAGCCTAACCGCGGTCAGACGTGATCGAGTGCCAGCAGCGCCGCACCGATCTTGCCGGCGTCGCCGCCGAACGCCGCGGGCACCACGGGGGCGACGCCCCGTGCGCCAGGCGCGTAGGCGAACTCGCGGGCCGCGGCCCTGGCGGGCGCCAGCAGCAGGTCACCGGTCTCCACGAGACCGCCGCCGACGACCACGGCGTCGACCTCGAAGATGTTGGCCAGCGACGCGATGCCGACGCCCAGCCACCGGCCCAGCCGTGCGAACAGCGCGGTCGCGACCTCGTCGCCCTGCTCGGCGGCGGTCGCCACGGTCTGGCCGGTCACCTCGCCCTGCTCGGCGCCCAGGCGCGCGATGAGCCCGCCGGGATCGTCGGTGGCCGCGTCCCGTCCCATCCGCGTCAGGGCGGTGCCCGAGGCGTACGCCTCGAAACAGCCGTGGTTGCCGCAGCCGCAGCGCGGGCCGTCGGGGTTGAGGACGATGTGGCCGAGTTCGGCGCCCATCCCCGTCGGGCCGCGGTAGATCGCGCCGTCGAAGACGAGACCGCCGCCGATACCGGTACCGACGGTCACCAGCACCATGTTGGGGTAAGGCTCGCCCAGGCGGGACTCGGCGAGCGCCGCCACGTTGGCATCGTTGTCGACGACGACGGGCAGCAGCGTGGCCTGCTCCAGCTGCGCACGCACGGGCCAGTTGCGGTAAGCGTTGTTCGGCGCCCACAGCATCCTCCCGACCGGCCACTCGACGAGGCCGGCCGCCCCGACGCCGATCGTCACCACCTCGGGGTGCGCGGCGCGGAGCCGGTCGATCAGGTCGAGCAGTACGGCCCTGACCGCCTCCGCGTCGGACTTCTCCGGCGTGGGCTCCACCAGCTCGGCCAGCACGGTGCCCTGCTCGTCGACCACCGCCCCGGCGATCTTGGTGCCGCCGATGTCGAGGCCGATCGCCCGCCTCGCGCTGCTCGTCATCGGCGCATGATCCCATCACGGCCCATCACGATTAGGGAGCGGGCTGTCCGGGTACGTTGCGGCATGCTTCTTCGACGAGTCGCTCGGCCCCTGCTCGCGGGCATCTTCATCTACGGCGGCATCAACACCCTCAGGAACCCCCAGGGCCACGTACAGGTCGCGAAGCCGGTGCTGAACGCCGTCTCACCCGCGGTCGACCAGGTCGTCGAGGTGGCCCCCATCGACCACCGCCCGGACGACGAGCTGCTCGTCACGATCGACGGCGCGATCAAGGTCGCGGCCGGCTCGCTCCTGGCGCTCGGCGTGTGGCCGCGTCTGGCGTCCGTGGCGCTGGCCGCGTCGCTCGTCCCGACGACCCTGGCCGGGCACCGCTTCTGGGAGGCGACCGACCCCCAGGAGCGCACCGACCAGCAGATCCAGTTCCTCAAGAACCTCGGCCTGCTCGGCGGGCTGCTGATCGCCGCCGCCGACACCGAGGGCAAGCCCTCACTCGGTTGGCGCGGCCGCCGGGCCGCCTCGCTCGCCACCGCGGCCGCGGCGGCCCAGGCCTCGGCCCTGTCGCAGACCGCGTCCGACGTCTCGAACCGCGTCTCGGACGTCGCCCACGACGTCACCGGCCGCGTGACGGGCACGGCGCACGACGCCTCGGCCACCGTCGGCGGGATCGCCGCGGGCCTGGTCGGGCTCGCCCCCGGCGCCGGTGCGGCGATGTCCTCGCGCGCGTCCCAGGCGGGTGCGGACCTGTCCTCACGGGCGTCGGTGCTGAGCGAGGACTGGACCGCCCGTGCGGTCAAGGCCGCGAAGAGGGCCGAGAAGCGGGGAGTGAAGCTGCAGAAGCTGGCGGCCAGGAGGCGCAAGGAGCTGGAGAAGGTCGCGGGGAAGAAGCGCGCCGAGCTGGAGAAGGCCGCGGGGAAGAAGCGGGCCGAGCTGGAGCGCTCCGCGGGGAAGCGGTCCGCGTCGCTGCAGAAGCGGGCGTCCAAGCGGGTCGTCGAGCTGCAGAAGGCGGCGCAGGACAGCCGCGCCGAGCTGGAGAAGCGGGCCCCTGCCGTCATCGACCAGGTGACCACCCAGGCCGCGAAGCTCGGGCACGACGTGGCCGAGCGCGCGTCCACGGTGGGTGCCGAGGTCGTGCACCAGGCCGAGGGTGTGGCCAAGGACGCCCGCAAGCGGGCCCACGCGCTGACGCGCTGACTGCCGACGGCCCGGACCCGTTCACGGGTCCGGGCCGAACGCGTGGGCTGCCACAGGCCACGGCACCTGACGACGTCACTCCCGCTAACCTGACCGCACACTGGGGCGGTAGCTCAGCTGGTCAGAGCAGCGGACTCATAACCCGTCAGGTCGTGGGTTCGAACCCCACCCGCCCCACGTCTCTGAGCAGGTGGAACGTCCAGCCCAGCAGTTCGAGCCCGGGTGTCATGACGCGAAACATGACGCAGGAGCGCGGTAGCCTCGCGTCATGACACGGTCCCGGCCCGGACGTCAGCGCTCCCGCGGCACCATCGACGAGCTGCCGAGCGGTGCGCTACGGGTGCGCGTCTACGCGGGGAAGGACCCGGTCACCGGCCGGCGGCGCGATCTCGTCGAGCTGATCCCGCCGGGCCCGAAGGCGGGCCGTTCGGCCGAGGCGGCGCGCACGCGGTTGCTCAACCAGGTCGACGAGCAGCGCCAGCCCCGCACGAACGCGACCGTCAACCATCTGCTCGACCAGCACTTCGAGCTGAGCACGTGGGAACGCAGCACCCGCGAGACCTACGCCGGCTATGCGACCAAGCACATCCGGCCGCTGATCGGTCGCATCCAGGTCGGCGCCCTCAACGCGCGCACGTTCGACTCGTTCCACGCCGAGCTCCGCCGCTGCCGTGATCACTGCGGCCGCAAGCGCTACGTGGACCACCGGACGCCGCACGCGCACGAGTGTGACGAGCGCTGCCGGACGCACCGGTGTCAGCCGCTCGGCGGCGCGGATCCTGGCGGAGGCGTGGGTCGATCCGGACTGGGGCACGTTGGTCTGGGTCGCGATCGTGACCGGTGTACGGCGCGGTGAGCTGTGCTCACTCCGGTGGCGCGACGTCGACCTGTCGACCGGGGTCCTCTCCGTGTCGCGCAGCATCGGCCAGCGCAACTCCGAGACGTGGGAGAAGGACACCAAGGACCACCAGCACCGTCGCATCGCCGTCGACGAGGAGACCGTCGGCATCCTCGCCGAGCACCGCCGCCGCCTGGACGGCCGCTGCGCCGTGCTTGGTGTGCGGCCGCCCGCTGACGCCCACGTGTTCTCGCTGGCGCCGGACAACTCGACGTACATGCGGCCGAACTCGGTGAGCGAGCGCTACAGCGATCTGGCGGACCGGCTCGGTATCGCGACGTCGCTGCACAAGCTCCGGCACTATTCGGCGACGGAGCTGATCGCCGCCGGCGTGGACATTCGGACCGTTGCGGGCCGGCTCGGTCACGCGGGAGGTGGCACCACCACGCTGCGCGTGTACACCGCCTGGGTCTCGGAGTCGGACCAGCGAGCCGCAGCCAACCTGGGCGCGCGGATGCCGACCCGTCGGTCACCCCACGTCCGGCGAGCCCGGGACAGCGCCGCGGCGCGGCAGCCCTTTCCGTACGAGGTCGTTGCCTCGGCTACCGCACGTCCGAGAAGTGGCCGATCGGCACCCGAATTCTCGACCTGCCCCGCGGGAAGCATTCTCGGTACGCGTCACGACCTCGACGACTCGACCTGATGCTGAACGAGGAAATGGCGGACCAGATTCCTGAGCGGATTCGAGAGAAGGTCGACAAAGTCGAGGAGCTGCTGGCCGACAAGCAGGTGCGGGAAGCTGTCATCGAGCGGTCCCGGAACCAAAAGCGTGCAGTGGTCGCCGCGGCAAAGGTCGTGCAGGACGAAGAGCTGACCAAAGCTCGGACTAACGCGCGTCTCAAGGAACAGACCTACAAAGCCGAGCTGGCCGCCGCGGAACTGCGCTCGACGATCGACGAAAGAACGATCAGGGCAAACGGGGAACTTGCCAAGATGACATATGGCCTGATGGATCTGGGGTCCTATGCGGATCATCCACCCCCGCTATACCTGGATCGAACCCGAACCAACCTGGAAGAAGTCCAGCAGGCCGCATGCCGCGCCCTGGCAAAGCTCCGTCCGACGACCCGGTCACCTCAACCCCGTACCGTCATCGACTCCCATGTCGATCACCAACCGGGCGCAGAGCACCGCTAGCCGGCGGAAACACTCGGGCCCGGGAGCCTGGCTTCGGCCAACATCTCCCGGGTCCGAGTCCAGGTGCGCGTAGCAGGACGATGGTGGTGGAACGCCGGTCGCCGGTACGTTGTGGGCATGTCGCGATTGCAGCGCATCACCTCGGATCCGGCGGTCTGCCACGGGCAGCCGACGGTGCGCGGTCTGCGCTACCCGGTCGAGAGTCTGCTCGAACTGCTGTCGTCGGGGATGACGATCGACGACGTGCTCGACGACTACCCAGACCTTGAGCGTGACGACCTGCTCGCCGCGCTGGAGTTCGGGGCGCTTGCGGCGGGCGGCGGTCGGGTGGTTCCGCTCGGCGCGGCGTGAAGTTCCTTGTCGACGCCCAGCTTCCGGTTGGGCTCGCGCGGTTTCTGAACGACGCCGGACACGATGCGCTCCACACGTCCGAACTGCCCGAGGGCAACCGCACGACGGACGTCCGCATCGCCGAGATGGCGGACGGTGAGGGTCGGATCGTCGTCACCAAGGATCGCGACTTCCCGTTCAATCTCTGGTTATGATATTGTCAGGGTCAGGCGGTAATGCTGGTCGAGGAATGGGAGTGATATGAATTCTTCAGTCTCGGCCAACGATACAGTTGGCGACTTTACCGAGGTTGAGCAAAAGTTCAGTCTCCTGAGCCCTGACGTCGCTAGAGCACGTCTCGTAGCATTCGGTGGGCAGCCGCGTGGGACCCGACGGCAACGCGACGTATATTTCGATGCCCCCACACGCAGCTTTTTGGCCAACCCGACCTCCTCGGAATGGCTTCGTCTGCGCCATCAGGATGACGCGGTCACGTTAAACTACAAATTGTGGTACCCGCTAGACGAAGCGGTTAAGACGCACTGCGACGAGTTCGAGACACGCGTTGCCAACGGGGAGGCCATGCGGCTCACGTTGGAGGCGTTAGGGTATAGCGAGCTTGTGGTCGTGGCGAAGACTCGTGATGAGTGGGCCCTCGACGATGTCCTCGTCGCCATCGATGAGGTGGAGGGGCTCGGGGGCTTCATCGAGTTCGAGTACGCCGGGCGCGGCTGCACGGTCGATGAGGCGCACCGCGTACTGTCGAGAACAGTGGCCCGGCTCGATCTGGCTCTCGGTCCGAGCCATGAGGGCTATCCGCATCAACTGCTCGCTGTCCGGCCCTGACCGCAATGGCCTTGCGTTGAGGCACCCGGCAAGCCGTCTACCTCCGCACACACAGGACGTCACCATGCCGCTGACCGTCCTAAGGCAAGGCCATTGGGCCCTGACCCCCACGCCGGCCCTCTCTGCTGCGGAAATGCAGGTGAGCGCACAGGGCGGCGTGGTCGCTCAGCCCTGCCAATCGGGGGCCGCGATCGTAGCTGCATTCATCGACGCCAAGCCCGGCCGAGACGAATAGGTGGTCGATGCGGTAGCCCAGCCCTGATCGTTGCCCGAACCACGAGTGATCAACCTCGGCTCCGTTCATTGTGCGAAATGCATCCGATAGTCGGCCCACCGTGAGGAACGCTGTGTAGAATTCGTGCTCCCAGGTTCCGAACACTCGGTGGTGGGGGATGTGGCCGGGCTCGACGACGTTCAGGTCGCCTGCGATGATTAGCTCTCGTCCGGCTCGGCGTGCGCTGTCGACGATCGCGGGCAGCATGTGGGTGACCTCGTTCTGGAATGCACGCTTGGCGACATTGCGTTGCCCGGTCGGTCCTCGGGATGGCACGTAGAGCCCGACGATCTCCAGCTCGCCGCCGCGGGTTCGTGCGAAGGTGCGGACAAGCCGCGGGCAATGCTGCAGCGCGCTCGGCGGTTCGGTGATCGCGCAGTGTCGAAACGCGATGACGACCAGGAACGCGGCCTCGATGTTGTCGCTGTGGACGGCGAGGTAGCCCGCTGCCTCGAGTAGGTGCAGGAGGTGACGGCAGCGGTCGCCGCCGCCGACTTCGCTGAGGACCAGGATGTCGGCGCAGTCGATGCTCGCCAGCCATGCCACCTGCCGTTCCAGACGGTCACGTGCGGCGTGCTGCACATTGAGTGCGACCACCCCGAGACCATCACCCGCACTGTCACCCACACCGTGACTGTTGCCGCTGCGTTGACAAGAGCGCTTGCCCTCGGATGTCACCGACTGTCTGAGTCGGGGGGCGCGGGGGCCGCTGCGCGCAGCCCGATGGTGGTGACCAGTGCGGCGTGGTCGCTGATGTCATGGGTCCTGGGGGAGTGATCCAGAACGCAAGCCCGGAGTTCGCCAGCTGCAATGCTGACCAGGCTGTGGTCGAGCCGTTGGCTGCCGAAACGCGGGTTTAACCAGCTGTGCTCGCCTCCTGACGGGTTGAGTTCCCGGAAGGCGTCGCGCAGCCCGTGGGTGAGCAGGGAGGTATAAAAGACGTAGTCGTGATCGCGGAAGGCCGGTAGGTGGGGTTGGTGGCCGGGTTCGACCACGTTGAGGTCACCGGTCACGCACAGCGCGTCCGTCGCGATGGTAGCCAGGTAATCCAGGAAACGGGTCTGGAACTCGCTGCGCTGTCTGCTGCTGTCGTCGGTCATGCCGTTGGTCGGCCCGTAGAGCCCGACCAACCGGACCGTGGTGCCGACGTTCGCACTGATGTCGACGGCGACGATGCGCGGGTCGAAGCCGGAGGGGTGCACGGCGACGGTGTCGACTCCACGGGTGGCGATCGCGGTCAGGTATCGGGCGGTGGTCCAGCCCGGCGCGCAGGTGGTGGTGAAGCCTTCGGCCTGCAGGCAGGCGAGGATGTGTCGGCCGCCGTCGGTGGGCTGCATCTCGGTCAGGACCAGAACGTTGCTCCTGCTGGCTAGCAGCCACTCCGCTGTGTGTTGCGCGCGTGCGGCGCTGGGGCTGTTGACGTTGAGCGCGCACACGCGCAGTTCGTCGACGGGCCTGTCGTCGGAGGTGTCGTCGGCGACCGTGGTGGCGCCGAAGAGCATTCCTTGCCATCCGTCATCGGTCACTGCGGGGTCTCTTTTCTCCGGCTGGTGGGGGAGGGCTGTGCTGGTTCGGGTTCGGTGAGGAGCTGTTGTGCGCGGGTGATCGTCGCGGTGAGCTGGTCTGGGTCGAGTCGTTTCCTTGCGCGCTGTTCGGGTGTTTCCTGTGCGGCGCCGGTGACCCAGAAGAACCCTCCGGTGACGGCGTCGAGGATCAGGAAGCGGTGTTTGGCGGCGGGTCCGCGGATCAGCAGCGACAGCGTGTCGGCGGCGGCTTCGACGGTGTGCACGCTGGTGTGGTGCAGAACGTAGGTCGCACCGGGGCCTTCGAACCGTTCATGGATTGGGGTGAGGCTGGCGGGATCGGTATGTTCGTCGAAGGTGTCGTCGCGGCCGTAGATGCGGTGGCGGTAACCGCCGCGCAGGATGTGGCTAGCGAAGCTCCATCGGTGGTTGTGCGGGCGGTCGAAGAACCCCCGTTGGTAGAGGTGCAGCCGCACGCGGACGCCGCTGGCGCCGGTGTCGTGCAGAACCAGCTTGTGCATGAAGTCGTAGCCCTCGCACAGCTCGGCCAGCTTGGGGTCGTCAGCGACCCGACCAACGAGGTCGCCTAGCAGCGACCGCTCGCGGGCGAACGCATCCAGGACAGGGGTGCAGCCGCGCAGGATCGAGGTGGTGTCGTCCCAGTCGATCGTGTCGAGCCCAACGAAGCTCGGATGTGGTGTCGCGGTCATGGTCGGGGCGTGGTCATCGTCGGGTCCCGTCTTGGCCCACAGGGCAGTTGGTTGAGATGGCTGGTTGCGGTGGCGTAGCACCGTAGGGGGAGTTGTCGAGGATGCGTTTGAGGTGGGGGTGGAGCCGGTAGAATTGTGTTCCGGCGGCGGGTTGGGGGGTGAGCGCGGGCAGCTCACCGGTCCGAGCCACATACGTGGCGCCGGCGAAGAGGAGGCGCAGCTGGGTCGTCTTGACTCGATCGATTCCCCTCGTCTCCTCCCCGCTTACCAGCTCAAACAGTGGCTCTCCGCCGACGCGCTGTGAACACCCCGGTCAGGTCGAAGACGAAACTGCCGCGGGTAGGTGGCA
>Ga0105049_10002013_pt1 | contig 23964 bp, 21 predicted proteins | sample MAT06_FD_78087 | JGI IMG/M metagenome (GOLD analysis project Ga0105049, IMG submission 78087) | Freshwater microbial communities from Lake Fryxell liftoff mats and glacier meltwater in Antarctica - MAT-06 | ecosystem: Environmental > Aquatic > Freshwater > Ice > Liftoff microbial mat | place...
AGAGCGGTACTCGCTTCTTGGTTCCCGGGAGCGTGTAGTACCATGCATCGGTCTGTTTCCAGTGCCATGCGGAACCGTGTGACTGCCGCCGCGATTTCGGCCGCCCCCGTTTCCGCACCGGTTCGCTCGATTCGCGTCCTTCCGGTTTGACGGAGGGCGGCGCTGCGGAGACAATGCGTTTTGAATTCGCCCGAAGCGGCTGGCCTTCGCGAGCCGCCGGGGAAGCGCTCGATTGTCCGTTCGCCTTTGGAGTCGCAACCATGACCAGCCTCTTTTCAGCCCCTCACCAGCAAACGGGGGATTATCGGCTTCAATTACTACACAGAATTACTACAGGAGCGTCTTGGGCAGTCTCGCTCACCATCGCAATATTGCTGAATTATACAGCACAAGGTGCCGATTCGGCAAGGCCACCCAATATCGTCTTAATCCTGGCGGACGATCTCGGTTATGGCGACCTGGGCTGCTATGGGCAGACGAAGATTCGTACTCCGAACCTTGATCGGCTGGCTGCGGAGGGGATGCGCTTCACACAGGCTTATTGCGGCAGCACGGTCTGTGCGCCGTCGCGATGCGTGCTCATGACCGGCCTGCACACCGGACACTGCCGGACGCGAGGCAATGGCAGCGGTGGCAGTCCGAAGGGGAACGTGCCGCTACAACCCATGGACATCTGCGTCGCGGAACTGCTCAAGAAGGCTGGCTATGCTAACGCACTCATCGGCAAGTGGGGCCTTGGCGAAGAGGGTTCCGTCGGCGTGCCCAACAACAAGGGCTTCGATTTCTTTTTCGGATACCTCAATCAGGCACATGCCCACAACTACTACCCCGATTTCCTCTGGCGAAACAGCGAGAAGGTGAAGCTGCCCAACGTGCAGTCCAAGCAGCCTCAGGTGGCGGCCACCAGGGTGCAGTTCTCGCCGGACCTGATGATCGAGGAAAGTCTGAGGTTTCTCGACGATCATCCTGCGAAGCCGTTCTTCCTTTTCTTCGCCTCGACTCTGCCCCATGCGAACAACGAGAAGACGCGAGCCGACGGCAATGGCAATGAGATTCCCAGCGACGCCCCTTACACGCAAGAGGCCTGGCCGCAACCGGAGAAGAGTAAGGCGGCGATGATCACACGCCTCGACGCGGACGTGGGCAAGATCCTGGATCGGCTCAAGACGCTTGGCCTGGATCAGAACACTCTCGTGCTCTTCGCCAGCGATAACGGCCCGCACCAGGAAGGCGGCAACAAGGTCGAATTCTTCCAGAGTTCCGGCCCGCTACGCGGCTTGAAACGCAGCCTCACCGATGGCGGCATCCGCACCCCGGCCATCGCGAGATGGCCAGGCGTCATCAAGCCGGGCAGCGTTTCTGAGCACGTCTGGATGTTTCAGGACTTCCTCCCCACGGCCTGCGAGGTCGCACAAATCGAAGTGCCGAAAGCCATCGATGGCCACTCGATTCTGCCTGCTCTCACCGGCAGAGGCACGCAGCCGATTCACGATTTCCTGTACTGGGAGTTCCACGAGAACGGCTTCAAGCAGGCCGTTCGACACAAGGACTGGAAAGCGATCCGCCTCGCACCGGGGCAACCGCTTCAGCTCTTCCACATCGTGAAAGATCCGCACGAGGACAACGACGTGGCGAAGGAAAACCCCGCGGTCGTGGCGGAGGTTGAAGCGTATCTCAAGACGGCGCGAACGGACTCCAAGGAATTCCCGATCACATCACCGAAGAAGATAACGAAATGAGCGTCATTCCCCGCGGACGGAGAGATCGACGGTCGTCGTCGTCTGGCGTTGCACGTCGACCTTCGCACGGGCCTGGTATGGCTCTTTGAAGGTGATGCGGGAGATGGCCGAGGTTTCCGGGTCGCGGACCTGGTTCGTATAACTGCGGTTCGGATGCCAGGCCACGACTTCCACGGGGCCTGATGGAACACCGGTGAGCGTGAAGCGGCCTTCGGCATCGGTGCGGGTATAGTAAGGCTGGTCGTCCACGAAGAGGTATGCGGAGGCCCAGTAGTAGCCAGCCCCGCTCGTGAAGCGGACGAGCCCATTCTCGTGAAGTGTTCGCGTGAGAGGCCGATCGGGCTCGGCAAACGCCAGGCTGAAGAACACGGAACCCCGGGCGCGAAGGTTGTGGAACGCCGGCTCCTTCGATTGCATCGTGAGGGTGCTGCCTCGCTTCACGAACCCCACGCGGTGGAGTTCGCCCGGCCCCTGCCGAATGCCGATGCTCAGGTTCTGAAGCTCGACACTGGCCTCGGGGTGATCCCACGGTTTTGCAGCCTCCGCGGGGATGCCACGAAGAAAGACGATGGCGTTCGCAAGGCCGCGAGTCTTGAGATCGATCCGGGGATCGTGCGGATTGGGAAGATGGCGGTAATCCACGATGCCCGGAGATTGCGTCGCTGCGAATGTGAAGTTCTCCGCCGCGGGGATGGCCCCTTCCCACGTCACTCGGCCCGCAACGCGGCCCGTGGACGATGAATCGAACGCGGCACTGACCGAGGCCGCGGGCGAGGGGGCGAGTTTGCCCGAGGGTGCCGGTAGATCCGTGCAGCCGGCCAGCGAAGCAAGCAAGAGAGACGGTAAAAGTCGGGCCACGTCAGCATCCTTTCCGAAGCAGATGCCCATGGTTTACCTCAAAGCGGAAGCGGAGTGCAAGGCAGGTCGAGCCTGGTGAAGGAACTCCCAGGAACTTCCAGGAACCTCAAGGAACTTCCAGGAGCCTTGACGAGCCTCAAGAAGGGGGCTTCTTCTCCTCTTCCGTTACGGGCCGCACGGCCATCTGCTGGGCGTCGAGGCCGCCGTCCACCGTGAAGATCGATCCGGTGGAGTAAGCGGCGGCGTCCGACGCGAGAAAGACGTACCAGCCCGCGAGGTCCTCCACGGTCGCGATGCGACGAATGGGAATCTGCTCGACGATCGCCTGCCGACTCGCGGGATCGGAGCGAAGGCCGAAGTCCGCGAGAGGCGTTTCGACGAGCCCTGGCGCGATCGCAGCCGTGGTGAAGCCGAGGGGAGCGAGTTCAATCGCGAGTTGGCGGGTGAGGGCGTTCACGGCACCCTTGCTGGCGTCGTACAGCGTGTGCTGCGGTTCCGAACGCGAGCCGTTAAGCGACGTGCTGAAGAGGATCCGCCCCCCGTGGTTCGCCGCCACGGCTCGCTTGACCATCGCCTGCGTCGTCGCAATCGCGGCCCAGACGTTCAGATGGAAAATGAAGTCGAACTCCCTTCGTGTGACGTCAAGAAACCCCGGCTCGCGAAAGGTGCCAAGGTTGTTGACGAGCACATCAACCCCGCCGAGCAAAGCCCACGCTTCTTCCACAAGCCGCTCAGCCTCGCCCTCGTGGAGCAGATTTGCAGCGACATACCGAATCGACGAATGCTCCGCCAGCACCGCGAGAAGTTCAGGGCAGGCCTCCGCGGGGCGTTCGGATGTGAGCACCACGCTTGCCCCCGCGGCCGCGAATGCCCGGCCCACCGCGAGCCCGATGCCCTGACTGCTGCCCGTGATCAACGCTCGTTTCCTGCGGAGCATGGTCGGCCTCGTGCTTGCCCGGTGGTTTCGACTCGTACAGTAGTAGTACAAACCCGCACCGCTCCACCCAGGCGCACTCGCCATGACTCGCAGCACCACCGCCCGGCACTTTCTTGCGTTCGAGGACGGCGAGGATCGCTTCCTGCCAGAAGGCCCACGACTCGTGACACTGCACGATCGCGAAGCCCTGGCGTGGGTGAACATCCAGACCGCGGCAGACAGCCGTCGCGGCGCGGTTCACATGCGATTCTGGGACGACGGCGAACAAGGTCTCTGGAACCTGGCCGGGCGACCTGGCTTCCTGCTGCCGACGTCTCGCCCCGGGGTGCTGCTGATCGGCATGGAGAAACAGATCGGCACGCTCGATCTGGAAACCAATCACTTTGAACCCCTCGCCACCATCCCGGACGACCACCCGCGAACCATCATCAACGACGGCGAGGTGCTGCCGGGCGGCGAGGCCATCGTCTTCGGGACCAAGGACACGAAGTTCCAGGAAGCGATCGGTCACCTCTACCTGTTCACGCTCGCCGATTCCAAGATCACCGTTCTCGCTGCCGGCCAGACCTGCTCGAACGGGAAGTTCTTCGCGAGGGACGATCAGGGCCTGCTGCTCTTCGACATCGATACGCCCACCAAAACGGTGACGCGGTATCGCCTGGATTTGCAGGCTCGCCAGGCCCTTGCGGACGGCGTGGCGCTGGATCTGCGAAGCCACGATGCCTTCCCGGATGGCATGTGCTACGCCGGCAACAGCACCGCGATCGTCGCCTTTTACAACCCCGCGAGAGTGCCCCAAGGCCGGGCCATTCGCTTCGATCTCCGCAGTGGCCTTGCGATCGAGGAATGGATAACGCCCGGGGCGCCGCGAGTGACGTGCCCGCTTCTGGTGAAGAGACCCGATGGCGTGAAGCTGATCCTGACGACCGCGACGGAGGGAATGCCGGCCGAGGACTTCCAGGCCGCGACCGAGTCGGGGAACCTGTTCATCGCCGACACCGATTTGACCGAGGTGCCCGCAGCGGAGGCTGTAACATGGCCCTCGTCCTGAGCGAGACTCGCCAGCCCATGAGAGGGGTTATTCCTTCGCCAGTTCGCGGACCTTCTCGACCAACCGCTTCATCGCGGCCTGGTGCTCGGCCTCCGCTTCTTCGGGAGGCAGGCGAGTGGAACGAGCCCCGTCGTAGAACGCACGGATTACGCCCTTCTTGTCCACCACGCTGAGCCGCGTCGAGTGCCCGGTGAACTCCTCACCGCTCTTCACCCCCGAGCCAGGTTTCGCACCGACGCTCTGCTTGAAGTGCTTCTCGAAGAGGTTGTGGATTGCCGCTTCGTCCCCCGTGAGGAACGCCCAGCGATCCGCATCCGCCCCGGCCTGCTTCGCGTAGTCGCGAAGGACCGCTTCATTATCCCGGCGCGGATCCAGCGTCACGCTCACGAAGCGAACATTCGGCTCGTTCGCAAGTTCTTTCTGGAGGCGAGTCACGGTCGCGGTCACTTCCTTGCAGGGGCCGGGGCAGTGCGTGAAAATGAACGACGCGATCCAGACCTTCCCCTGTAGAGACTTTTCACTGACCGGATTGCCGTTCTGATCGCTGAGGGCAAAATCGCCGACCGGGAAGTCGACGTTCTCCAACACCCGAGTCGGTGCAGAGGTCGGCGTACTTCGCGAACAGCCGGCGAGTGAGAGCACGATGATCGCGATGGTGGGAAAGCGCATGAGATCTTTTCGTGGGATGACCCCATTCGCCGCTTGCGGCGGAGCGATGTTGCAGTGCATCACAAGTGACGCAGAGGTGCAACGCTCCGCCGCAAGAGCGAAATCTCGGACCTAGGCGAACTTCGCCAGCAACAACAATCCCAGCACCGCGGGCAGATACAACAGCGAGGCCCGCAGCACGGAGCGAGCCACGCGATCCGAGCGAGTCCACGCGAACTGCACGCCGCGATAGAGGAAGAGGAGGCCGAACGCCACCGCACCCACAAGGTAAGCGGTGCCCGCCATTCCCACCGCCACGGGCAGCAGGCTGGCGGCGATGAGCATCAGCGTCGTCACGATCATCGTCGCCGCGGTCCACTTGCCGCTCGCATCGACGATCGGTAGCATCCGCAGGCCGCCGCGGGCGTAGTCGTCGCGGTACATCCACGCGATCGCAAGGAAGTGCGGGATCTGCCAAAGGAATAGCACGAGAAAGAGTGCGAATGCCCCGACGGCTCCGTCGCTGCCACGAGCCGCACACCAGCCGATCACAGGAGGGAGGGCTCCAGGCACGGCACCCACCAGGGTGTTCCACACCGTTCGCGTCTTGAGTGGCGTGTAGACACAGACGTAGAGCAGGAAGGTGAACGCAGCCGCGATCGCCGCGGAGGGCTCCGGCACCAGCATCAGCAGGTAGACGAAGCCGAGCGTGCCAAGGAGCAGGCCGAAAAGGAACGCTTCGTCCTGTTGGAGCCGACCCGCGGGCAGGGGCCGATTCGCCGTGCGGCGCATCCGGCCATCGATGTCACGTTCGAGGAACTGGTTGAGGGCACTTCCCCCGGCCGCCACGAGCCCGGCGCCGATGAGCGTGTGAAGCATCACGAGCAGATTCGCAGAGGGGCCTGCCGCCATCAGGTACCCGATGCCCACGGTGAAGAGCGCCATCACGGCGATCCGCGGCTTCGTGAGTTCGCGGTAGTCCGCGAAGCGCGACACGGCCAGGCGGTTGGCCATCGGCCCTGCCGGGTCCAGCGGGGCGATCTCGGGTTCAGCGGTCAGCGCAGCTTTTCTCATGAGGTCACTCCCTGTTGCGGGCCGCCAATCAGAGCAGGCTCTTGCATGCGGCCAAAGGCATTCGATCGATTCGAGGCTGTCGGATCGGGCAGAAGCAGCAACCGGGAGGTCAGCACCACCCCGGTTCGCACGATCAGGGCCGCCGTGGTGGCCAGGATGCCGCTGCCGATGAGCGTGTGCAGCGTCCGCGTCACAGCCTTTGCCATGTCCTTCTTTGTCAGGACTTCCAGTTCCGGCATCATCCCCAGGCCGAACTTCCCCATCCAAGCCTCGACACCCAGCGTCACCTGCAAAACGAGAAGGAACGCGAGCAGCCAGCCGCCGAAGCCGAGCGCCTTGCGGCCCTCGCCTGTCTGGAACGCCGAGCGAAGCATCCACACCGCCAGCGCCATCACCGCGAACGCCGTCAGCAGGTGCAGCCTTTGCATCAGGGCCGTCGGGGCATGGCGAATCTGCGCGCCCCACGCCAATTGCGTCAGGAGAAGGACGAACAGCACCACCGCGTACGTGTTCATGCGATAGCGAACCGCATCGACTTCGTCCGGCCAGTAATGGCGCAGCGCCGTGAGCCCGCTCATGCTGACGATCAACGCGAAGACGATCTGCCCGAAGATTCCATGGATCGCGGCGAGATCGGTGCCGAACCAGACGTCGAAGCGGACGCGGAAGCCGCCGAGCAAGCCCTGGATCATGATGGCGACAAGGATAAGAACGCTCAGCAGTCGCAGGCCCGATCCTCGAATCCGGCCGCCGATGCCCGAGATCGCCAGCATCCCCACCAGGCCGAAGGCGAGGGCCATCGCTCCGATCGCAGGCTTCGGCAGCACGGGGTTCTCGGCGTCGATCTGCTTTCGCATCTCGCTGTGGAAATTCCCGTAAGCCAGCGTCAACACCAGGATCGCCACGACTCCCACCCAGCGTGAGGTCCGCCGCGGTTCGGTGGACCACATGCCCAGCGTGAAGACGATGGCGATCGCCCCCAGCACCCAGCCCAGGATGCGGTGCGAGTGTTCCACGAGATAGCCGAAGTCGAACTTGTAGTTATTCAGGAGATACCACGGTTCCGTGGGCCAGATGGGGTCCGCCATGCCGGCACGGAAGGTGGTGACCAGTTGGCCGACGATCAGAAGTACGAACGTCCAGCACGCCATGAAGATGACCCATGCATGGAGCCATCGCGGCACGGGGCGGACGGTCGTCGGCAGCACTTCGTTCATGGCCTCGCTTCGATCTTCTCGCGAACGTCGGCGGGCAGTTCCCGTGGGAATGGAGCCGAGCGTACGAACCGAACCAGATCCCACACCTGTGCGTCGCTCAGCGTCGGATGCGCCGGCATCCCCGAGGCTGCGATCCCGCCTCGAATCCGTCGGAAGAGGTCTTCGTCTCCGCTCCCGCTTTTGTACTTATTCTGCGACAGATCGGCCGGGCGAACGACCGTGCCCCACACATCGTAGCGGTACGCCGCCTTGCGACCGAAATCCTCGTGGCAGGCCGCACACCCCGCTCCGCTCTTCGCCGTGAAGAGATCGAATCCACGCCGCACCGAGTCCTCGTGTTCCGCACCATCCCTCTTCTCGAACCGCGAAGGAACTCTGGCAGGCAACTCTTTTGCCCGCCTCCATTCGCTCAGGATCGCCAGCACTCGTTCGTGGACGAACCCCGCGGAGTCACCGTCCGCCTCGCCATTGCCCAGAGCCATCAGCGTCTGAAGCTCGGCCTGCCCTCGTATGGCCAGGAACGTCACATACGTCGCCAGCCGTTCGCGGTCCTCCTCGGGCAGCATCGCGAAGGAGGGCATTGCGGTGCCCTTCAGCCCCTCCTTGATCGTGCGAATCAGGTCCTCACGTCGAGGCTTCGCGGAGTCGCCGGTGCTGGTGAACTTGAACGATCCTCGGCGAAAGTCTCGCGGCTGCGGATAGACCCACGGCCCCGTCGGCCCCCGGCCATCACCAGTGAGGCCATGGCATTGCAGGCAGTATCGGCGGTAAAGCAACCCGCCCTCGAGCAGCCGTTCCTGCGTGAGGCCAAGCTCCGCGACGGCGGCCATGGTCGCTGGGTCGCCTTGGATCGCTGGCGAGGATGGCTGGCCGAACATCTCCACAAGAGACTTCTGGAGCGGGTTGCGTTGCTCCGGCGACAGGCTGAGCGGATCGAGCGTTCGGCCCCCGATCGCGTCGAGAGTTTGAAGCTCCTCGTCCATTCGGCCACGCTCAGGGATTCCTGGCGCGTGCTGGTCAGGGAGTTTCAGAACGATGCGATCGTTGCGGGGAGAGAAGTGCAGGTGTTCCGGGTATCCGTGCGTAACGGGAGAGGAACAGCCAACGATGGCGGTGAATGCGAGTCCGACAATCAGCCACCGCGACCTCACGATGCCGCTCCCGGGGCGAAACTTAAAGACCTCCGCGATACCGCGTGACGAAGTCGACGAGGAACAGAACGAACAGCAGACCGGTCCAGAACAAGGCCGACAGGGCCGTGAGCATCACCACCTTGTCCTTCCGCTTCAGGTGCATCCAGAAGTAAGCCACCAGGAGCGCCTGAACCGTCGCGATGCCCATCTGCACCGGCAGCGCGAGGGAGCGAAGGCCGAGCTGCGAGAGCAGAATCGTCACAATCGCCAGGCCAAGCACGGCGATGTAGACGCCAAAGATCGTGCTCAGGCTATCCGCATCCGCCGTGGCGTCGAAAGGCTTGTCGGTGTTGTGCGAAGCGCTCATGGTCTCACCCTCGGTCCAATCTTCTCTTCATCCCGTGGACTGCGAACTCTGGATTCTGAACTGTGGCACCGGCGTCTCGCCAGTGCGAACTTCAAGCACCGGCAAGACGCCGGTCTCACAGTCTCGTCGTCAATGCCCCATCCCGGCACCGGCCAGGTACAGCAGCGGCATCAGGAAGAGCCAGATCGCATCCACCAAGTGCCAGTACAAGCTCACCACGTCCACCGTGGAGTAGTTGTCAGGGGGGATAGTGCCTCGCCAGGCTTCCCACGCCAGCCAGAGCACGCAGCCGATGCCCACGACGAGGTGGATGCTGTGGATGCCGGTCATCACGTAGTAGAAGCACAGGAACAGGCGAACGCGTTCGCTGCTGATCGCTTCGAGCCCCAGCCTGGCGCGTTCCGGGTTGACTTTGGTTTCGAGGTCGTGAGCCGCGTGAGACTCATAGAAGGCCTGGGTCGGCAGCAGCTTTTCCTCGAAGTCGGTCAAGTACTCGTAGGTCTTGAAGCCCATGAAGGCGGTGCCGAGGGCCGCGGTGATCAGCAGGTTGCGGATCAGGCCTTTTCGATCGCCGTACTGGGCACAGCGGATCGCGAGCGTCATGGTGAGACTGCTCGTGATCAGCAGGAAGGTGTTGATCGCCGCGATCTTCCAGAGCAGCAGCGAACCGGCGAATTCGAAGTCGTCCGGGTACCACATGCGGTACACGGTGTACGCTGCGAAGAGCCCGGCAAAGAACATCACTTCCGTGGCCAGGAACATCCACATTCCCAGCCGCTCGGAGGCGTGCTGCTGATGCAGGTTGTCGAAGTGGTGCTTGAGCACCGGCGGATGTAGGGTGCTAGCCGACAACGTGGGTCTCCTTGTTCATGGGCCCTGCGGGGCCCGTCACGCCTTCATGTCCGCCCAGGCCGCTGCCACCGGGCCCCGGAGGTTCCGGCAGTCCGCGGCCGAGTTGGTCCACGCCGATCGCGTATTCGTAAGGCCCGCAAACCACCACGGGCAGCGTCTCAAAGTTGAACACCAGGGGCGGGCTGGACGTCTGCCATTCCAGACCCGTCGCGCTCCAGGGGTTCGCCGTCGCCTTGTCGCCGAAGAACAGCGAGAGAGGCAGGTAGATCGCGGGCAGAAGGTATCCCAGGCCCAGGATCGAGGCTCCCGCGGTCGAGAGCACGTTATACACCTGGAACGCCTGCGGGTAGTTCGGATAGCGGCGCGGCATGCCGTTGTAACCCAGCACGAACTGCGGCACGAAGGTCAGGAAGAAGCCCACGAAGATGATCGAGGCCGCGATCCGGCTCCACCAGTCGGAGTACATCCGGCCCGTCATCTTCGGCCACCAGAAGTGGATGCCCGCCATGTACGCCAGCACCATGCCGCCCACCATCACAAAGTGGAAGTGAGCGACCACGAAGTAAGTATCGTGGAGGTGAATGTCCGTTCCGAGCGTTGCCAGGAACAGGCCCGTGAGACCGCCGATGGTGAAGAGCACCACGAAGGCGAGCGAGAATAACATCGGAGCCTGGAACGTGATCGAGCCTCGGTAAAGCGTGCTTGTCCAGTTGAAGACTTTGATGGCACTCGGGACCGCGACAAGCATGCTGAGGAAGCTGAACATGAGGGCGGAGTAGTAGCTGATGCCTGCCACGAACATGTGGTGGGCCCAGAGGAGGAACCCCACCACCGCGATGCCCATGCTCGACCAGGCGACCGCCTTGTAGCCGAAGATGTTCTTACGGCTGAAACAGGTGAGGATTTCGCTCGCCACGCCCATGCCGGGGAGAATCATGATATAAACGGCCGGGTGGCTGTAGAACCAGAACATGTGCTGGAAGAGCACCGGGTCGCCGCCGATCGAGGGGTCGAAAATGCCGACGCCCGCAAGACGCTCCACCATGAGCAACACCAGCGTGACAGCCACGACCGGCGTGGCCAGCAACTGAATGAGGCTCGTCGCGTACATCGACCAAATGAACAGGGGCAGTCGGCCCCAGGTCATGCCGGGGCAACGCATCTTGTGGATCGTCACCAGGATGTTCAAACCGGTCATGATCGAGCTGAATCCGGAGATGAACACCCCGAGCACGCCGGGGATCACATTCGTGTGAGAGTATCTCGAACTATACGGCGGATAAAGCGTCCAGCCCGTGTCGATACCTCCCACGAGAACGGCGTAGGCCGCGAAGCCTGCACCGATCATGAAGACGTACCAACTGGCAAGGTTGAGCTTCGGGAAGGCCATGTCCTTCGCGCCGATCATCATTGGCACGAAGAAGTTCCCCAACACGCCGGGCACGGCGGGAATGAGGAAGAAGAACAGCATCATCACGCCGTGGGCCGTGAACATGCGGTTGTACTGATCTTCGGTCAGGATCGCCCCGGTGGGCGAAACGAGGTTGATGCGCACCAGGCCGGCCGCGGCGCCGCCGAGGGTGAAGAACACCGTGATCGACAGGAGGTAAAGGATGCCGATACGCTTGTGGTCGACGGTGAACAACCACGACCACAGGCTGTAGCCGTTGTTCAGGTAATTGACCTGCGGCGTTACCGGTTCGGGCGGCGGCGGTGCGGAGCGGAACTCACGGATCGCGATGCTCATGTTACTTCGTCTCCTCCGCCTGCGACTTCTGGGTCGGGGCGCCGACCGGAGCCGGGAAGTTCTCGTTTCGCGTGGGGGTCTTGCCCTTCTTCAGGCTGCGAATATACGCCACCAACTGGGACAGCTGTTCCTCATTCACCTGCCGCATGTCATAGTGCGGCATGATCTCATTCCAGCCATCCACCACCTTGGCACGGGGTTGGCGGATCGACTGGCGGATGTAGCCCTCGTCCGCGATGGTGGAGCCGCCGCCCCGGAGGGGAACCTTGGACAGGTAAAGTTCCTCGAGCACCGGCGCCCGGGCCGCGGAGTTCGCGGAGTGGCACTCGATGCACTGCAACTTGAGGAACAGTTGACTGCCAAGCTGGGCGGGCGAACCCTCCACAGGGTTATCGGTACCCTGGGCCGAGAGCGTGCCCTGAAGGAACGAGTCGTACTCGTCCTGGCTCACCACCTTGATCTTACCGACCATCAGAGAGTGCCAGGTGCCGCAATACTGATCACAGAAGATGTCGTACTCGCCAAGCTTGATCGGGTGATACCAGGTGGAAACGTATCGGCCCGGCAGCGCATCGATCTTGCTTCGGAAGGCCGGGACGCCGAAGTCGTGGATCACGTCTTCTGACGTGATCGTGATCTTGACAGGCCGGCCGATGGGCAGCACCAGTTTGCCGATATTGGCCCGGTCCTTCTCGTTCATGTTGGCGGGGTTGCCGCCGACGATAACGCGATGCCCGGTCCGGTACTGGGCCTTCCACATCCACTGCTTGCCGACGATGAAGATCTCCTCGGCATCTTCCGGCGGATGCACCGCGTGATCATACACAAGTGCGCCCCACACATAGAACGTGAGGAAGATGATCAGCGGCGTGATCGTCCAGATCAACTCCAGACGATGCGAACCAAGGATTCGCGGCGTCGACCCGGTGGTGGAACCACGGCGGTACTTCACGCAGAAATAGGCCATCGCGCCGTAGACGCCCAGGCCGGCGATCGACGTCACTGCGGTGATATACCAGAAGAGCCACTCGAAGCGGACCGCGAGTTCGGAGGCCCGTTCGGGAATGAGCGGAAACGCTTCCATCAGGTCGTGCCTCCCGATTGTCCATCCATCGGCTTCGCATCCGCCAGGGCGACCATCGCCGCCTTGGCTGCACGCTTCCGCCGATCCAGCCGTAAGAACATCGTCACAGAGATCGCCATGGCTACCATCGTGATCACACCCGCAATGCGAACGATCCCCATCACATAGAACGAGTACTTTTTCGTCGAGTGGTCGAAGCGGTAGCAGGACAGCCACATGCGATCGAGCACGGAGCCCAGCTTGCCGTCGGACGCTTCGATCAGAGACATCTTGAGTGTGGTCGTCGCCTTGGAATCCTTCAGCGGATACTCGCCCTTGTAGCCCAGGCCCAGGAAGTACCGCGAGGCCTTGCCGTCGGGCGTCAGAACAATGATGCCGGACGGATGGTTGTATTCCTTGAAAGCCCGATCCCAGAGATACTTGAAACCGACGGCCTCCGTCAGGGCCGCGACGGACTCTTTCGAGCCCGTCAGGAAACGCCAGTCGGCGCCCTCCCGGCCGTAGTGTTCGAGGTAATGGTTCCGCTTGAAGCTTGCGAGGTCCGCGTGCTCTTTCGGGTCGAAGCTGACGGCGACGACATTGAACTTCTGACCCGCGGTGAAGTCGGGGGGCAGCGCTCGCATCGCGTCCATCAGATCGTTGAGCACTTCGGTGCACAGCCTCGGACAGCGGTAGTACACGAGAGCCAGGATGGTCGGCTTGCCGTCGAACGCCTGGCGAAGCGTGATCGGTTGTTCCTTCTCGTCCCGGAACAGGAGATCGAGGGGCACCTGGGCCCCGACGATCTCGGTGAAGCTGACATCCTCGGAGGCGTTGGACGGCGCCGCGAGCGCAACGCCGTCCGGCCCCGCTGCCTCGGCCGCGAGGCCAAGGGCGAGAGTCGCGAACAGGGCGAAGAACCAGCGAGCAACCACGATCAATCCTCCTGGGAAAAGTCCTGAGTCTTTCGTTGTCAGTTGCGATGACTGAAAACTCACAGCTCGGCCGTCTCAATGATCCTTCTTTGGGGCTGGCGTCGTCGGGCTCGTCGGCACGCCACGGCCGGCGTTGGCCCCGGTCGCTCCGAATTCCGGCGACGTCAGCTTCACGGGATCCTTCCGCACCGGGAACATGTGGTCGTGAAGCATGATCTGAATCGCGTCGGTGATCGGAATTCGAGCGAACTCCCCCGTCTTGATCCAGCCCGCTCGCTTCAAGAGTTTCTGGTTCTCCGGGCGAAGCATTTCGTTCGGATACTGCGGCGGATTCACATTCGGCAACTCGGGCCGGGAAGTCGTCTGGCCGTCGCCTTCGAGTTGCTTCAACCCCTCAAGGCGAGGCTGATCGGTCAACTCCGTCCCCTGACCCGCCCGGCCGATGCGTGCCATCCGTTCGTTCAAAGGAGCCTGGCCACGGGCCACCGCTCGCTCGTTGGCCGTCGGATCAACCGCGCGGTTCATCAGGTAAATGAACGAACCGGTGGCCACGACCAGCCCAAGCACGATGAACGCCACCACCGCGATCGGAATCGCCCAGATCGAGCGGATGTCCGTCACATCCTCCTCGTGCCCGCGATTGATCGCCGTGGGGTCTGCGCCGATCCGCGTGTCGTGATCGTCCCCGTCGGACATTTTCGTGTCACTCATGGTGGCTATGCCCCTCCGGCAAGAGGTAGGTCTCGTTTGTCGCGAGGATCGGCCGCTTCTTCACTTCGTAAAGGAAGAACAGTCCGAAGAGCCCGCCGACACCCACGATCGCTCCCAGGTCCATCAGCAGATACAGGCCGAACCCTTCGTTAAGCGAGGGCTCGATCCACCAGGTGACGTCGATGGCGCAGATCACCAGCAGGTAAAGCGCCACGGCTCGCAGCCGCTTCGGGTGCAGCTTGATGTCCCGGAACAGCAACAGCAGGAACGGCAGGAAGAAGTGCAGGGCGATCAGCCCCGCGGACACGCACCACCAGAAGCCGTAGGTCGGCATCGAACGCTTCAGGTAGAACGGGATTTCTTCCGGCAGGTTGCCGATCCACACCAGCATCATCTGCGAGAACGACGTATAGGACCAGAACAGGGTGAACGCCAACAGCAGCGTGCCCATGTCGATCTGGAACTTGTCCCGAAGCACGGTCTTCAACGGCGGCTTCTCGGCCATCGTGAGGAACAGGGCCAGGCAGAACGCGAAGCAGGTCAGGAACGAGTTCACCGCAAAGATCACCGGGAACATCGTCGACGCCCAGCTGGCTTCGAGCGACATCACCCACTGCGTCGCCGCCGCGGTGATCGTGATCGCGAAGATGATCAACCCCGGGCCGCCCAGCTTGTTGGCTTTTTCCAGACTGGCGAGCACCTTGTTGGGGTCATCCGCTTCCACGCTCCACTTGTTCATGAAGTGGATGAAGCCATACCAGATGGCGAAGAGCACGAGGCCGACGATGAAGAACATCTTGATCGACAGGAAGCCGAAGTTCCCTTCGTCTCGATCCTGGAGTTCGTGGGTGATCGCCTTGGCCTTCTGGTACAGGAAGAAGTCCTCGGCCGTGGGCTTGGCGACGCCGAGGGGATTCTCTTCGTAGGCGTTCACACGAGCCGTGGAATCGTGCATTCGCGGCTCGATCATCGTCACCTGCGGATTCACCCACCAGTAGGTCGCGGACTTTCCGAAGGTCAGGCTGACGCCGATGACCAGGAAGAGTGCGACGAAAAGGGGTAGTGTCCGCGTGGCGGCTTCGAGGAAGCGCTTGATCAGCAGGCCCCAGGAGGTCTTCACCACATAGTGGATGAAGAGCAGCGCCATGCCGCCCACCGGCAGGCTGATCCAAAAGATGTAGCCCACGAGCAGGGAGGTGAAGATCTGCCCGTTGGCGATGTGCGCCCGGCTATCGTCCGCGGCTCCCAGGTTGATGAGGCCGAGACCGATGAGAACGGCGAACCCGATGACGGCGCACAGGAACGCGATCCGCTGGGCGGGGGCCCAGTTCGGCTGGTGCGAGTTCTCTGGCGGTGTGGTGATCTCGGCAGTGCTCACTTGTGTCCCCCGTCCGCAGCCTGGGTGGTGGCCGGCTCGCCTTCCGCGGCCTTCATGATGGCAGCCTTGGCATCCTTCGGAAGCTGCTTGACATCCGCATACTGGCTCAGTTGCAGGGCGCGGATGTAAGCAATGATCCGCCAGCGATCCGCAGGATCTTGAAGCTGGGCACGGTAGTCCGGCATGCCGCCGTAGCCCCGCGTGATCACTTCAAAGATGTAGCCCACGGGCACATCACGGATCGGAATCTCGATGCCCCAGCGCCAGTAGCCTCGCGAGAAGCCCAGGGGAATGTCGCCCGTCGTCGCGGCCTCGTTCCCTTCGACCGGGATCGTATGGAACGACGTCGGCTTCAGGTACCCTCGCTCCCAGATCTTCCCCTGGCCGTTGCCGAGGGCCCCGTGGCATTCCGCACAGATCGCCGTGTACTTGTTGCGGCCGATGCGAAGGTCGCGTTCGGCGATCTCGAACGGGAACTCCTGCACATAAACCTGGTGCAGCCCGGCCTCACGCGGGTCGTATCGCGGGGCACCGATCGCTTGCTCGCGATTCTGTGCTTCGCTTGGCGGCGTCTGCGGTGTCGGGGCTGTCTGCTCCTTGCGGGCTCGATCCCACTCGACGGTCGTCAGGCCGGTCACCAGGGGGTTGTCCACCGCGGACTGGTTGCGGTGAACCACGCCCAGTTCCAGCGGACGAGCGACCTTGCCATCGCCAAAGAACTTAGTGGCTCGCAACGGCCGATAGTAAGGCTGATCGGCCATGCGCTGCTGGCAGCCGGTCGACAGGAGTGACAAGGAGACCAGGAGACAGGGAGACAGGGAGACGAAAACACGTCGAGCCTTGCTCGCTCGTGTCGCCGTCCCGTTCTCACCGGTCTGCATGTTCATCGCTTTGTCTCCATGGCTCCTTGTGTCCCGTTCTCGCAGTCTTGTCTTCCTCACGTGGGCACCTCCTCGACGGAGACGGCGTGGACCGTGCCCAGGAACTCTCGCGTCTTGTCGGCGTCGTACTTCGGGTCCTCGGCTTCGATGCAGAGGAAGAAGCGATCCCGCGTGGCGCGATCGAACTGGGGCAGATTGAAAAGCGGATGATTCAGCCGGGGCAGCCCGCAGAGAGCGAAGAGGCCGAAGAGGCCGCTGAGGGCCGCCGTCAGCACCATCATCTCGAAGGTGATCGGCACGAACGACGGCCAGCTGAAGTACGGCCGACCGCCGACGTTCAGGGGATAGCCGTAGGTGTTGCACCAGTACTGCATGAACAGGCCGGCACAGCCGCCGACGACGCCGCCGATGAACATGATCGTGCCCATCTCGGACTTCGGGAAGCCGAGTGCACTGCACGCGTCCCCGACCGGATAGGGGCTGAACGTATCCATCCGGCGGTAGCCTTCGGCATACGCTTTCTGGGTGGCGGCCACCAGGCTGTCGGAGTCGGCGAACTCGGCCAGAAGTCCGTAGACCTTCGGCTCTTCGTCGCCATGGCCGTGCCCGTGGCCGTGATCCACCGTTGCTGTTGCGCTGGTTTCGCTCACGGTGCGTTCTCCATGATCGAGTGACCGCCGCCGCCGCCCTGCTTCTTCGGCAACAGTTCACGCATCTCAGTGATCGAAATCATCGGCAGGTATCGCAGGAACAAGAAGAACAGGGTCAGGAACAAGCCCAGGGACCCGATCATCGTCGCGTAGTCCCAGATCGTCGGTGAGTAACGGCCCCAGCTACTGGGCACCTGGTCTCGCGTCAGCGTCACCACGATCACATAGCGCTCGAACCACATGCCAATCAGGGCAGAGATGCAGATCAACTCCAGCCAGATCATGTTCGTGCGGAAGCGCCGGAACCACAGGAGCGTGAGCGGGAAGGCGCAGTTGAAGAAGATCAGACACCAGTACGACCAGCCGTACGGCCCGAACATACGTTCCAGCGTGGTGCCCCATTCGTAAAGGCTGTGGCTGTACCAGGCCATCCAGAATTCGCTGAAGTAGCCGTAGGTCACGAGGAAGCCGGTGGCGAGCATCACCTTGCCGCAGATGTCGAGGTGGTGATCGCTGATGAAGTCTTCGAGGCCGTACCACTTGCGAACAGGGATGGCGAGGGCCACCACCATCGCGAATCCGGAGTAGATCGCACCCGCGACGAAGAAGGGTGGGAAGATCGTCGCGTGCCACAGCGGCACGATGGCCACGGCGAAGTCGAAGGACACGACCGTGTGCACGGAGAGCACGAGCGGAGTGCTGAGGCCGCCCAGGATCAGGTAGACTTTTTCGTAACGCTGCCAGTGAATGCCTGACCCACGCCAGCCGAGGGCGAGTACGCCGTACACGATCTTCTGCCAACGCTTCGCGGCCTGATCGCGAAGGGCCGCGAGGTCAGGCACCAGGCCGATGTACCAGAAAACAAGCGAGACGGTGAAGTACGTCGTCACCGCGAACACGTCCCACGCCAGCGGGCTGCGGAACTGCGGGAACACGCCGGCCACGTTGGGGAACGGATAGAGCCAATAGAAGAACCACGGACGGCCCATGTGAATCAGCGGGAAGATGCCCGCGCACATGACCGCGAAGATCGTCATCGCCTCGGAGAAGCGGTTGATGCTCGTTCGCCACTTCTGGTGCATCAGGAGCAAGACCGCGGAGATCAGCGTCCCGGCGTGGCCGATGCCGATCCACCACACGAAGTTGATGATCGCGAAGCCCCAGGCCACCGGGACGTTGATGCCCCAGATGCCGGTGCCCATGTAGAACAGGTACAGGACCGAGATCGCGAGAATCTGGAGCAGGGCGAGACCGGCGAGGAAGCCGACCCACCACGCCTTCGGGTGTTTGCCGGCGAGCACGACATTGCCGATGGCGTCACCCACCGACACGAGGTCGTGCTTGTTCCTCACCAGCGGATGCATCTCCGGCTCGAGCGGGAGATCATGCATCCCCGGCGGCCGGCGATTGTGGACCAGCGTATCTTCGGCAGTCGCCACGTCACGCCCCCTTCTCACTCACGAGCCAGCGTTCGGGACAGTAGGTCACTCGCTCCGCGAGTGACGGCGTTCAAATCTCGACTTCTCGTTCGGCTATCCGTCAGTGTAACTTTGGGCCACCCCGGCGCTGACGCTTCGGGTTCGCCTGGACACTCTCAGGGCCACCCCGGCGCTGACGCTTCGGGTTCGCCTGGTCTAGTGTGCCGCGATCGTACCGCTCTTTGCCTTGCTCAAAGCCTCGGCCAGCTCCGGGTTCGGATTTCGCACGCAGGAGAGGTACGTCGTCCGCGGCATCGTGTTGAGTTCCGCCAGCAGGCCGTAGGTCGCCGGCTCCAGCTTCCAGCGGTGGATCGCGCTGGACGTATCGGCCATGTCGCCGAACATGATCGCGCCAGATGGGCAGGCCGCCTGGCAGGCGGTCACCACTTCGCCGTCGCGGATCGAGCGACCCTGACGCTCCGCGGTGATCTCCGCGGAGCGGATTCGCTGGACGCAGTAGGTGCACTTTTCCATCACGCCGCGGCTTCGCACCGAGACTTCTGGATTACGGCCCAGCTTGATCGACTCGGTCGTCCAGTCCTGGAACGTGAGGAAGTTGAAGCGGCGGACCTTGTAAGGGCAGTTGTTGGAGCAGTACCTCGTGCCAACGCATCGGTTGTAGACCATGTCGTTGAGGCCGTCCGTGCTGTGCACCGTGGCACCGACGGGGCAGACCACCTCGCACGGAGCCTTCTCGCACTGTTGGCAGGGCACGGGCTGCACGAAGGTCTCGATGTCCTCGGCACTCTTCGGATCGCCGGTGTAATAACGATCGACGCGAATCCAGTGCATCTCGTGGCCGCGAGTCACTTCGTGCTTGCCGACGACCGGGATGTTGTTCTCTGCCACGCAGGCGATGTCGCAGGCATTGCAGCCGGTGCAGGTGGTGAGGTCAATCGACATTGCCCACTTGCGGGTCCGCTCCGGCGGCAGGCCGGGGGCAAGAACCTCGTTGGGCCAGTACATCGTCAGCGGATGCAGGCGGCCGTGGCCGTCGTCTTGCTTCTCGCCTTCCTTCGATTCGTGCTTGTGAGTCGAGCCCGGCACGTTCTCGTTGATCAGTTCCGTCTCGGGCACGGCGGTCGGCGGGAACTTCCCGAAGGAGGGGTTCCTCTGGTATTCCGCGAGCGAACCGTGGCGGACCGGCTTGCGATCGAGTTCCTTGCCGGAGGTCGGATCCTTTTCCGACATCGAGTAGTTGCCCTGCACGCAGGCCAGGAAGTACGTGTCGGAGGTGCGGGTCACCTTCGCACCGCTCTCGAACCAGAGCTTGTCCGAGGTGCGGAGCACGTAAGCGTTGAAGCCGCGGGTCAGCTTGCCCTCGGCGTTCTTCTCGCTGGCGGCGTTGCCCACTCGGCCGGCCCGTTCACGGCCGCTGCCCAGGTAAACGCTGATGGCCGCGTCCGGGTGGCCGGGGTGGATCCAGACCGGCGCGCGAACCTTGCGGCCCTTGATATCGAGTTCCACGATGGAAACCTCGACGCGACCGCGTTCGCCCGCCGTCCAGCGGAAATCCTTCTCGATGTTCAGGGCCTCGGCCGTCTTCGGGCTCATGAAGACCGCGTTGTCCCAGGTCAGTTTCGTGATCGGCTTCGGCAGTTCCTGCAGCCAGCCAAGGTTGGCGAAGCGACCATCGTAAAGCGTCGGATCGAAGCGGTAGTTCAGTTCGTACTCGCCCGTGGCCGGGGGCGGCGACAGCGGGCCGCTCTTCTCGGCCCAGCCGCCTGCGAGGGAGGCGGCCACAGCCTTGGCTTCGGTGCCGCGAACGAGACCTTCGCGAAGTGTGGTGTGCCAGAAGTTATCGAACTCGCCATCCTTCTTGGCCGTCTCAAACCACTTCTGCCAGAAGCCTTTCACCAGGCCAAAGCCATCGCGAACGGGCAGGCGGAGCAGGTCGGCGAAGAACTCGATCGTGGACTTGCCCTTGTAAAGTGGGGCAATGATCGGCTGCTGGATCGCTGCGATCCCGTTGTGCCCGCGGCCGTCGCCCCAGCTTTCGAGGTAGTGAGCTTCGGGAATGTGGTAGTCGCAGAGGAACGCGGTCTCGTCAAAGTACAGGCCGAAGTGGACCTTCGTGGGCACGTTCTTCAGGGCCGCCACCACGGGCACATCCGCCGGAGCCGTGTAGGCGACATTGGTGCCGAGGATGAAGAGGAGATCGACTTCCTTCTTCTGCATCTCGCCGACGAGCGTCTTGAGGTCGATGACCTTGGCCCGAGCTTCCGGGCTGATTGGTGCTTCAAAGGCCTCGACGATCTGCACCGGCTTATCGTTGCCGACGCTATCGAGGAAGGAGTTGATGGCGAAGGCGAGAGCGTGCACCGAGGCGGGCAGATGATCGCCAACGATGACCGCGACGTGGCCCTTGTGGGCCAGCAGATCCTTGACCAGCGGCGCGAGCCAGAGCTTGGCTGTTTCGGTCAGGCTGCCCGGGGCGGGTGTGCCGGGAACCTTCAATTCCGCGGCCAGGGCTCGCGCGAACGATTCCACCTGGCTGGAAAGGACCGGCAGACGATGATCCGCCGAGGCGCCGCTGACCGTCGGTGTACACTCGACGGCGTAAAGCCGGCTCATCTGCTCGGGCTTGATGCCGTCGGCTTCGCTCTTTCGCACTCGACGGCGCGAGGCAAAGTCCTTGCTATATCGAACGGAAGCCGGGCCGCTGCACAGGAAGTCCGCGTCCAGCGACAGGACGACATCCGCCTTCGTGAAGTCGCAGAACACCGAGCGATTCTCGCCGTACGCCCGGCGGACGCCTTCGCGGATGTTGTCGCCGCCGTGGGTGTCGTACTGCGCCCACTTGGCGTTCGGGAAGAGCTTGAGCAGGCCTTCAAGTTCCTCGCCCAGGGTCGGGGAGGTGATCGTTTCCGTGAGCACGCGAAGGCGGAGTCCGGTCCTGGGCTTGCCGTCGTCGTCGTAGAACTTCTTGGCCAGGTCCGCCATCACGCTGTCGTAGCCGATTTCCTGGCTGTTCTTGCGGATGAGCTGGGAGCGGTCCGGATCGTACATTTCCAGGAGCGACGCCTGAGCGAAGACGCTGGTGCCGCCAAGGCTGGACGGGTGCAGCGGATTGCCTTCGACCTTCGTCGGCCGTCCTTCGTTGCTGCGAACGACCACGCCTGTGGAGTAACCCGCGAGGGGGAACACACTGGAGAAGTACAGGGGCAAGCCGGGGACGATTTCGTCGGGCTGCTCGATGTACGGAACGATCTTTCGCTGCGGCGCAGGGCGCGGGCTGGGGTTCGAGTAGCAGCCAGCGCCGGCCAGTGCCAGCGAGGCGCCCATCAGTTGCAGGAAGTTGCGGCGGCTGACGGGGTCGACCCACTCCGCAGCGTTCTCGGGGAATTCGTCCTCCATCGCCTTGTGAAAGGCGGCGGAGTCCATGTATTCCTCGAGACCCTGCCAGAGTTCGGGGCCGGTCCGCGGCTGCCGATCATCGTTCGCTTCTGGGGGCATCACAAACCTCTGCGGTTAATCTCGCCGCCGTCGGCGAAGCCCTGAACCTGTTGCACCCACTCAGTCCGCACCGGAAACGCAGCGTTTCTCGTCATCGAGCCAACTTGACCTACCGCCACATCGCTCTGCCGCACCCGGTAAATACCTTGCTATCGATGGCACATCGAGCAGTTCGTCATCGTTACTGCGTCGCGAATGTTGTACTGCTCTTTCAACGTCTTCCCGAGATCCGACTGCGATTTCGGGCGATCCGTCCCGATCAGATCGTTCGGCACCGTTTTTCCATCCTTCTGAACCAGCCCATCGTGGAAGAAGTCATCCGCATTCCACTTGCCACCCAGGGAGGGGGACCAGGTCACACTGTAAATTTCCGACTTGGGCCGAATCTGCTTCTCCGGCTCCCGGTGGCAGGAGATGCACCATTCCATCAGTAGCGTGTGCTCCTGGCGAACCAACGCTTGCGTGTCAATCTGCCCGTGGCAGGAGACGCAACCCACTCCCTTGCCGATGTGGATCGCGTGGTTGAAGTAGGCGTAGTCCGGAACGTTGTAGACCTTGTTCCACGCGATCGGCTTCTGGTTCGCGGGGTTGACCTGATCCTTGGTGGCGTAGCTCGCCCGCACCGGTTCGAGCAGGTCCGCACCCTGCCAGATCTGCTGATGGCAGTTCATGCAGGTCTTCGTTGGCGGAATTCCCGCGAAGCTGGAAATCTCCACGCCTGTGTGGCAATAGGAGCAGTGAATGCCCAGTTCGCCAACGTGGTGCTTGTGGCTGAAGGCCACGGGCTGAGGCACTTCCTCGCCGCGACCGGTGGCATAGCTGGAGCGGAAAAACGCCGCCAGACCCACGCCGGTGAGACCGAAAATCATCGGCAGACCGAGCACAAGCAGCCGGCCGACGGGGTTCAAGCTTTTGTGGAAAATCTGGGCCATCGCGACCTCCGGAATCCTGACTCTCGTTTCCCCAGGGCAACGACAGTCAGATCAGTGCTCCCACATAATGAATCGGAGCCCTTGATTGAGCGTGAGCACGACAGTGAGGCTGAACGCACAAAGTCCAAGGCCGATCAGGGCCAGGTTCTCACCACGGAGACCACCCTTCACGCCCCGGAGAATCGACATCAGGGCGAACAGGAACCCGACGGAGGCGAGCACCGTGCTGAACGGATGCCAGAAGAAGACGATCATGCTGAAGTAGCCAAGGCTGATGGACACCACCGCCATCCCGCGATCGGGAGGGCCGCACTTGGTATCCAGCGGCGCGGCCGTGGAAGGGGTGTCGGTGTGACCGTGGTCCATTCTGACGACTCCAGCCAGATTCAAGGGGACGGTGTAAAGGCAACACCTAAGGCCCGCGTTTTCGAGCGAGATGCCAACCGCGGATGCGGCCGCCTGCGTCCCAGGGCTTTTAGTTCGTTCACTGAATTCTAGTCATGCGATTGAAGAAAACCCAGGGGGGAAAGTGAAAAAAACTACAAAGTCTTGTTTCCCTGTAATCGAAGGGTTTTTGCGCCATTTATCGATGCGATGACACAGAGATGTCGTCCTCGAACAGTCCCATGAAAGACGGTGGATTTGACGCCGGGCAATCCCTCGTAATCGCTACAATCGTACCATCCACGCCACTTGATCCTCTTCGGATAACTCATGATCTCGGTTGCGATGGCGGTCTACAACGGCGAGCGATTCCTCGAGAAGCAACTCGCCAGCCTCGCGGCCCAGGCGTGCCTGCCTGGTGAACTTATCGTATGCGATGACGGCTCCACGGATAGGTCCGTTGCCATCGCTCG
>Ga0105049_10002016_pt1 | contig 23960 bp, 21 predicted proteins | sample MAT06_FD_78087 | JGI IMG/M metagenome (GOLD analysis project Ga0105049, IMG submission 78087) | Freshwater microbial communities from Lake Fryxell liftoff mats and glacier meltwater in Antarctica - MAT-06 | ecosystem: Environmental > Aquatic > Freshwater > Ice > Liftoff microbial mat | place...
CGGCCATTTCTACGATCCAAAGCTGATTTGCGGTATCGAAGGCAGTGCCGAAGGGTTCCCTCAGCATCGCCTCGGTCGCTTGGATATCGACGGCATCGGTCTTTCCCCCGGCAAAGAGCGTGATTCGATCATCCCCGATCGCGCGATGAAGATGCGTGCTCCCAAAGGAAAGCCAAGCGACCATTCCGAGGGCCGTTACACAGTTCAGAAGCGGTTGAAAGGAATGCATCAGAGAATCCTGGGCCAGCAAATGGGCCATGATCTAGGGTAGTTGTTTAACGCACGGAATGCCCGCCGGAGCCTATTGCATTTGCAAGGTCTTCGATGAGATCGGAGGGGTCTTCCAGTCCAATCGAGATACGGATGAGCGAATCGGTAATTCCAAATCTTGCTTTGGCGGCGGCATCGTAGCTTGCGTGCGACATGGATGCAGGCTGCTCGATGAGAGACTCGACCGCTCCCAGGCTTACCGCCAATCCAAAAAGTTTCGTGGACTGACAGACCTGTTTTGTTCGTTCGAAGTCGCCATCGACTTCCAAAGAGATCATCGCGCCGAATTGGCCACCCATGTACTTCTTTGCTCTCTCATGATGCCTATGACTGGTCAAGCCAGGGTACAAAACGCGAGAAACCATCTTGTGTTTCTCGAGCCATTCCGCGATCTCTAGGGCTGATCGGCATTGTTCTCGCATTCTCAATTCCAGCGTCTTGATTCCGCGCTGCAACAGAAAAGACTCCAATCCGCCAAGCACTCCTCCCGTTGCATTTTGGATGTAGTAGAGCTCCTGGTGAAGCGCAGCATCGCGGGCTGCTAAAACGCCGGCTAGGCAATCGCTGTGGCCACCCAGATACTTGGTCGCCGAATGCATTACGATATCCGCTCCCAACTCCAGCGGTCGCAGGATGGATGGCGGCGCAAAGGTGCTATCGACCCCCAGGATCGCGCCGCCGCGATGCGCGATCTCGGCGATCTCTGGAATGTCGGGGATTGTCATAAGAGGATTGCCGACACTCTCGATCCAGACCATCTTAGTGTTGGGCTGCATGGCCGATTGGATTTGTTCTGAGTCGTCCGCGGGTGCGAGACTTACCTGGATGCCAGAGCGATTGCAAATCTTGTGAAGCAACCGATAGGTCCCTCCATAGATATCGCAACCGGCTACGATATGATCGCCGCTTTTGAGCAACATCGTAACGCAGTGAGTGGCAGCCATGCCAGACGAGAAAGCCAACGCTCCAGCCGCTCCCTCCAGATTAGCCAAAGTCCTCTCAACCGCCGACCGGGTTGGGGAACCGCTTCTCGAATAATCAAACTTGCCCCATGTGCCAGCGCCAGGCTGAATGAAGGTCGTAGCTAGGTGGATCGGGGTGACCACTGCCCCCGTAGACGGATCGGGTTCGTTGCCAACGTGAATGGCTCGGGTGCGGAACTTCATAACTCGAGAGCCTGCTGGAGGTCAGCGATCAAGTCGTCGGTGTCTTCGATGCCACACGACATTCGAATCATATTGTCGGAAATTCCAAATCGCTTGCGATCCTCCGCAGAGTAGTCGAAGTAGCTCATGACATAAGGTTGCTCGATCAGCGACTCAACGCCACCCAAACTCGGCGCGATCCGCGGGATCGTGCACGCATCCACGACCGCGCCGGTTTGCCGCCAATCCGCATCGCGAACGAGAAATGTGATCAATCCGCCAAAGCCCTTCATCGTCCGCTTGGCAATGGAATGGCTTGCGTGCGATGGCAAACCAGGATAATAGACTTTCTCCACGCGGGCATGAGACTCGAGAAACTCAGCGATACGCTGACCGTTTTCATTGTGCCTTTGCATTCGAAGCGCAAAGGTTTTCAATCCACGTTCCAAGAGATACATGTTGTGAGGGGAATTGATTCCCCCAAGGATGCCGCGTAGGTTGCGAACATCCTCGAGTTTTTCGCGAGAACCGCATAGGACGCCTGCCAACAGATCGTTATGGCCGCCCATGTATTTGGTTGCGGAATGCCATACATAGTCGACGCCGTACTCGATGGGACGAATGTTGTAAGGGGTTGCCAACGTCGCATCGATGAGCGTCTCAACTCCATGAGCTTTTCCCAGGGCAACGAATTGCTCAAGGTCGATCACGCTCAAATGCGGATTCGTGGGTGATTCGCTAACGATCATCTTGGTCCGCTGGTTGATGGCGCTCTTCATGGCGCCGAAATCACCAGTCGGGACTTGGTGCGTTACTACTCCGAAACGCGACAAATGTTTGGCGCAGAATTCACGACTTCGATGGTAGCATTGATCGAAGAAGACGATCTCATCCCCTGCGTTCAGCTTGGCCATTAGCAAACCGACGATGGCTGCCATTCCGCTCGAGTAGATGATTGCATGTTCGGCAGAATCCAAGGCCGCAAGTTTGCGTTCGACCACTTTTTCGTTGGGGTTGCCGTATCTGCCATACTCTTCGCGATCCTGCTTGAGTTCGATATAGTCGAGAATGCCCTGCGTGGACTCGAAAGTAAAGGTACTGCTACAACAGATGGAATCGGTAATCGCGTCGCTAGGCTTCTGCCTCGCTTCGCCGGCATGAACGCTGGTCGTGCTTTCGCCTGCGCGATGAACGGGTTGCTTATCCACGATGGTTGCGTTTTCCATAGTGCAAATGAAATGGAGTTGGAAAAATGGAAGGAAATCGTCAGACGCAGCGACCGAGAGCAGCCTACTAAACCGTACACCCTATCACCCGGGTATCAGTCCTGGTTTCGGAGTAGACAATGGTCGCTGAAGTTAGAAAGCAATCCCGGCAAAAGGTGGGCCCGGCAAAAGGTGGGCCCGGCAAAAAGTGGGCCCGGCAAAAAATGGGCCGAAGTGACCGATCGTCGGGAAAGCTCTGGAACAACAGTGGCTATTTAGCAGTTAGGCTGCAAGCGGCCGCAAATCCCTGAACTTGCAAAAGTCTAGCTGGTCTCGGTCGTGACATCAAGGAGTTTTTCGCGTAGTTTGGACCGCCTAGCCGCGCAAGTTGTTAAAATGCCGCTTGCGTAGAATTTTTCGCGTGGTTTCCGTCAAGCATATTCCATGTTCAGTTCCTTTTTGTCTCCAGTGCCACATTTCGACACTTCGTTCCAGCGGAACGGAGTTCGATTCTTAGTTTTCTTCGAGGATATCAAGCGTATCCTGTGCATTCTGCTTGTCGTACTCGGTTGGTCCCAAGGTTCCATTGGCCTTGGCCAAGCGAATCAAACTCCTGAGGCCGCAATCGCGCTAACCGAGGCTACAGTCGCGCTAACCGAGGCTACAGTCGCGCCAACCGAGGCCACAGGCGCGCCAACCAAAGCCACAGGCGCTCCAACCAAAGCCACAGGCGCGCCAACGACTTTCTCGTCCGAAGAGCTGCAAAGCATCCTGAAGCAGCTTGAAAGCTCCGAGTTCGCAACGCGTGAGTCGGCCTCCGAAAAACTATCGAAGTGCGACGATAGCATGCTTCCCTCCCTGGAGCGAGCCGCCCTCGATTTGACGGATCTCGAGGCGAAAATTCGACTCGGGGGGATCCTAACTAAGCTCAAGCAAGATCGCATTCGGTTTCAAATGCGTAGCTTTATTCGTTCGACCGATACTTCAGAAACCTTTGGATTCGATGGCTGGAAGAGTTTTTCGAAGGTGGGTGGGACCAATCGCAGCGCTAAACTGCTGTTCCTGGAATTGCTCGAACTGTATCCCGATTTGGTCGAAAAAGAACTTGCTTCCAAAGAGGAAGCGTACGCCAGAGCCAAGGCTGTTGCCTCCAAGATTGACGAAAATGACGGCCAACTACAATCGAGCCAAATTGCCGATGGACTGGCTTTGCTTTACTGCATCAACGTGGCCGACGACCTCTTTGAGAAAAGCATGGGTAGGATCACTCTCCGAACCTTCAGGACATCTCCGTTTGGCCCTTTTTTGTCCATGGAAACACAATATCGCAAATCGCTCGAACCGATGATGTCCAAGTGGGCATTCGGGATGCAAGACCGGAAACTCGACTGCATGTTGCTCTTTTTGGAAAAGGATCTTCGGCAGGCAAAGGACCTAGCGTTACTCCTCTTGGAAACCATCGACGTGAAACAAGATCCGTACATCTTTTTGTTGTGCATGCAAGCGATCTACCGCTTCGGAGTTAAGGAGGATGTACCTCGATTGTCCAAATGGCTAAAGGATGAGACAGTTTGCTTTGCGATCGAGGCTCAAGTGTTTCCCGATATCAAACCGGAGGACGCCCAAAGGCAATTGGAACCAGGAAGATTCGCCTTGAAAACGGAGACGTTTACAGCTGAGTTTCGGGATGCGGCACTTTTAGTCTCCATGCATCTCTCCGGGGCAGACACTAGCATGGAATTCCCTAATTTGCAGCTGCACCCACTCCGCGGCTTCCGAGACGAAACCATTTCGTTACCAAAGGATGCTTCCAAGCTGCGAACGGACAGAATAGAGAGATGGCTGAAGCGGCCATAGGTGCCGCTATTCACAAGTCCTTCTCGCTCCAGTTCGCTCTTGAGCGACGAGATAACCGAGGATCGATTCCGCCCAATATTATAAGCGTTGTAACCTCCGGAGACGTCACGCATACCGCCGCCACCATCTAGAACCGCGCTGATCGAGCATCGCGAATGATCGTCGAGTTATCCAGCAACGAAAGCTTCAAAAACGTTCGCCGTATCGCCGGGCCGGATGCCTTTGAGCACTCGGACTTTACTGCCAAATTGCGATTGTTCGGCCTTAAGCCCGGTGAGCCGCAATTCTATCTAGTCTCCTTTCAAGATCTCAGTGAGCCCTCGAAGATCAGCGCCCCGGTCACAGGTCAGTTCGCGACCCCGTCGACTGAACCTCGCGATCTGAAATTCGCGATCTGAAATTCGCTTAGTCGGGCGATACTGCTGGCCCAGGCTACGGAATCGATCTAGCGCGAGGTGGCATGACCACCTTCGAAGCGATACGAAGCCTCTCCCCAGATTTTTTTGTGAACTCGGGCGATGTCATTTATGCGGACAATCCGATCGCCAGCGAATTGCGGTTGAGCAACGGAACCGTTTCAAAAAATGTCACCACCGAGGGTAAGGCCAAAGTGGCTGAATCGCTGGACGAGTTCCGTACGGCCCGCTGCTGGAGGTGTTCTTCATAGATCTTCGATCCGTTTTGGGAATTAGTGATCGGCCCCTTGAACGCAGGAATCTTCGGTCCCGGCCAGTTCGATAACACCTTTGGCCCTCAACTCAAGTTCACAGGCATCCCCGACGGCATGAAAGGCAATCGCCCCCCTTCGGACGGTTTTCAATTCTTAGGCATGGTCAAAATCGATGCAGAGTCGCGAGCCATGACAGTCACGCACTACAATATCGCCGGCAAGAATCTTTGGAGCATCGATCTGTCACCCATGTAGAATCAATGGGTTCTCGGGCTCATGGGATTCACACAAGCCTAGCTTGCTACGAACTGACTCAAATAACGGTAGCTTTGAGCCAGCGATTCTCGGCGATTCTCAACCGACCCCTCGTAGGCACGATCCTCGACTTCGACGCAGACCGGGCCCACGTAGCCAGCACCACCGAGCACCGAGAAGAACTGTCCCCAGTCAATTTCTCCCAATCCCGGAAGCTTGGGAGAATGGTATAGATTGGGATGGGCAAACACGCCAACTTCGTTCAGCAAATGTCGATCGACACGCACGTCTTTGGCATGCACGTGAAAAATGCGATCGATGAATTCTCGCATCGGACTCAAGTAGTCCATGCATTGCCAAACCATATGAGAGGGGTCGTAGTTAAGGCCCAGGTTGGGGCTGCCCAAATCGCTAAAGAGTCGACGCCAAATCGCAGGGGAGGTGGCGATGTTTTTCCCACCAGGCCATTCGTCTTTGGTAAACAGCATCGGGCAGTTTTCGATGCCGATGCGGACTCCACAGCTTTCGGCGAGATCCAAGATCGGCTTCCAGGTGGCGAGCAGCCGAGGCCAGTTGTCGTCAACACTTTTCGTGAAGTCGCGACCAATAAAGGTATTGACCGTGTTTAAGCCCAGTTTGGGTGCTGCTTGGATGACCAGTTTGAGATGCTCTACGGAGCGTTCGGCTTCGGCCAGATCGGGTGAAAGACAATTGGGGTAGTAGCCCAGAGCGCTAATTTTCACTCCGGTTTTTTTGCTTAGCAAACCAATTTCCGCAATCGATTCGGCTTGGAGTTTTGAGACATCAATGTGTGTCACACCAGCGTATCTGCGTTCGGCCTTGCTGGGCGGCCAGCACATCACTTCGATATAGCGATAGCCAATAGCGGATGCTGTCTCAAACAGTTGCTCTAGGGTCAAGTCAGGAAGTATGGCGCTTACGAATCCCAATTGCATCATGGCCTATATCTCCAAGAACAAACGGGATGGATCTTCGATGATGTCTTTAATCGTTTTCAAGAACGAAACCGCTTCGCGTCCATCTACGATTCGATGGTCATAGGTTAGGGCCAAGTACATCATTGGACGGATTACGACCTGACCGTTCAGGGCGATCGGACGTTCCTGGATGGAATGCAATCCAAGGATGCCGCTCTGAGGAGGATTGACGATGGGCGTTGAGAGGAGGGAACCGTAGATGCCGCCGTTGCTGATGGTGAACGTCCCACCTTCTAGATCGTCCGGCATAAGTTTGTTAGCCAACGCTCGAGCGGCGAACTCACCGATGGTTCGCTCGATTTCCGCGAAACCCATTTTCTCTACATTGCGCAGGACCGGCACGACGAGCCCTTTTCCGCCACCGATCGCGATCCCAATGTCGCAGTAGTTGCGATAAACAATGTTGTTGCCGCGTACTTCCGCGTTCACAGACTGGAAGCGGCGAAGTGCTTCGCATGACGCTTTCGCGAAGAAGGACATAAAGCCCAGCTTGACACCGTGCTTTTCGTTGAAGGCGTCTTTGTATTTGGTACGCAACTGCATGACCGGCTGCATATCGACTTCGTTAAACGTGGTCAAGAGAGCCGCATTCTGTTGAGCTTGAACAAGACGGCTCGCAATGGTGCGTCGGATCATGCTCATCGGCTTGACCTCTTCGCTGCGATTGGAGTCGCCACGTTGCATCAGCCCATGCGTCGGTATAGGTTGTGTCGGTGCAGGTTGTGTTGTTGCAGGTTGTTTTGTTAAAGGTTGGGGGGAAGGGGCTGGATTGACCGAGGTGTTGGAATCGGTTGCGTTCGCGACGACTCTTCCCACCGCGGTAGCGGCGGTTGCTGCCGCAGCTCCTGCGCCCGCCGCCAATGTGCCGGCGGTACTGGCCACTTGGGCGACAAATCGTGAAACATCTTCCTTGAGCAATCGGCCTCCTGGTCCTGTGGCTGGCACTTGCGCAGCCGATAACTGATTATCTTCTAGCATCCGCTTTGCGGCAGGCATGACGCGAGCCGATTCGGAGTTGGGAACCGCTGGGGCAGGAGCGACAGAAGCCGCTGGGGCAGGAGCGACAGAAGCCGCGGGAGCAGAAGCCGAAGCAGCTGCTGGAGCCGTTTCTGAAGCCTTCGGCGAGGGTTGGAACGATGCAATCACGTCTCCCACGGCGGCGAATTCCTCGCTCTTTTTAAGGATCTTGGTCAAGAATCCGTCTTCGGGGGCAGAGATCTGGACCGAAGCTTTTTCCGTCTCCAGATCGACCAAATCGGTACCGGACGCCACCCAGTCCCCCTCATTCTTGAGCCATTGTCCAATTTGAACTTCGGTTATACTCTCGCCAACGGACGGAACGGTGATCTCGGTCATGGGAACTATTGATAAATGAGGAAACAATCGGCGAAAACATCGGGTCGAATCTTGCACGTAAGAGCATATCGCAACCTTGGCTCGGTGTCATCCGCCACCCTACGAGTACAATCGCGGATTCTCCCGTTTCCGATGAAACCATAGCTTTATGAGTCTGACCGTTTTTCCGATTCCAATCTGCGCAAGCCTCAGCCAATGACCAATCAGACAGACTCGACCCAATGGACACGTTTGGGAAACTCGGAACTGTTCGTCAGCCGCATAGCGCTGGGTTGCTGGCCCATGTCAGGTATCAGCTCGCTTGGAATCACCGACTCGCAATCCATTGCGACTATACACGCAGCTCTGGACCATGGGATCAATTTTTTCGATACCGCCTATTCGTACGGATACGATGGACGCAGCGACCGCGTGTTGGCTCGAGCGCTTCAGGGAAAACGAGACCGAGCCATCATCGCGCATAAGGTGGGTTGTTCGTGGGATTCCCATCAAAAAAAGGAAGTCGACGGTCGTCCCCAAACCCTTCTTTTGAATGCCCAGGAAGCTTTGAAACGCCTCGACACAGACTTCGTCGACATCATGTATCTACACACGCCAGACCCCAATGTCCCCATTGAGGAATCGGCCGGAGCGATTGCCGAAATCTGCAAACGTGGCTGGGCACGTTATGCCGCTGTCTCCAACGTAGATTCAGAACAAGCGGCTCGATTCGCACAGGTTTGTCCCATCGTAGCGATTCAGCCCCACTTCAATATGTTTCAACAAGAAGCGGTCCATGAGCTGCTCCCCTTCGCGCGATCCCAGAACGTCGCCATGGTTTGCTACTGGATCTTGATGAAGGGTCTGTTGTCTGGGCATTTAAAGCGGGATCATGTCTTCGACCCCAGCGATCGAAGGTTGAGTTACCCGATTTTTCAAGGGAAGGCTTGGCAGCACTCGCAAAACATTCTCGACCTTTTGCGCCGGATGGCCCACGAAAGGGAGTACACGGTCGCACAATTGGTACTTGCGTGGTCGTTAGCCCAGCCTGGGGTTGACGTGGCACTGTGTGGGGCCAGACGGCCCGAACAGATCCTGGAATCTGCATACGCGATGCAGATTCCATTGGATTCTGAAGCTGTCCAAGCGATCGACGGGTGGTTACTTTCGTCTAGCAAGCACAAATAGAACCCCACCCATCAAGGCAAAGCACATGACTCCGAAGAGTTGATAGCCTACTTCGCCAGCGTGTTCGGGCGCGACTCCCAGCGATTGAGTCACCCCGGCGAGCATACCGCTGAGGCTCTTCTCTGCGCTCCAATTCGCGAGGAATTTGGTCACTCCTTCGTTCACACTCAAGAGCGCAATAACTACCCCGGCCAGAGCGCCTCCAGCCACCAGGCCGGTTGCGAACAAGTTACCCTTGCCAAGCTCTTCGTCCGCAGACCCGTGCGCCGCTGTGGCTTCACCTGATTTCTTCGCGCTGCGACCCTTCAGATAGTCAGCCAGACCTCGAATCAACCCACCGATCCAGATGGGTAGCGTGGTAGCCAGCGGAAGATATAAACCGACCGCGAACGACAAAGATTTGATTCCGCAGAGCTCCATCGTTACCGAAATGAAACATCCAGCCAACACAAACTGCCAATCCAGGTTGAAGGAAAGAAGGCCCTTGATCAGCGTCGCCATCAACGTGGCTTGCGGAGCATTGTACTTTTCTCCGATCGCATGCTGGATACCATTGGCCAGCATTTCAGGGGTCGGTGTGTCCAGGTACTTGACGGTAAAACCGATGACGAGGGACGAAACAATGACGCCGATGAACAAGGCGATTTGCTGGTACATGGGGGTCGCACCAACCAAGTAGCCTGTTTTGAGATCTTGGCTAGTCGCTCCGGCATTGGCGGCCGCGATGCAGACAATGCTGCCTACAACCAACGCCATGGGTTCATACAGAGTACCTGTCCAACCTACTCCGATAAAGACCAACGCAGTACCCATGATGGTAGCGATCGTCATGCCCGAGATGGGGCTATTCGAGGAACCGATAATACCCACGATGCGACTGGCAACGGTCACAAAGAAGAAGCCGAAGATGATCACCAGCCCCCCGATGGCTAGTTTATTCAGAACCGTGTCTCCGGGTATACCAGGCAGAATCGCCATCAAAGCCACCAAGCCCAGACTCCCGAAAATGACAAATACGATCGAAAGGTCCCGATCGGTCCGGGACATCGAAGTGCCGCTGCCACCTCGAAGCGATCGAAAGGCTTCCAAGAACGAGGAGACGATCGTTGGGAAGGTTTTGAGAAGGGTGATGAAGCCAGCGGCCGCAACAGCCCCGGCGCCAATCTGCCGGATGTACGCACGGTAGATCGCATCGGCCGAGTCACCGAACTGTTTGGTGGTCGCATCCCAGCCAAACTTGGCGGGACGCATATCCGTCGCTTCATAGCCGATTCCGAGTTTTGTCAGTTGAGCTGCGATCGTTTCTTGAGGTACTAAAGTAGCCAATAGAGGTGTCAACGCAAAAGCAGCAAAAACCCCTCCGGCAACGAGAATCCCGCCAATCTTTGGCCCGATGATGTAGCCGACCCCCAAATACTCTGGCGTTATTTCGCCTGCCACCGATGCCGAGGGCATGTACCTGTTCGTCAAACTGGTCACGTAGCGCGGGCTCTCCGCAATCAGGTGGATCACTTTTTGCAAGAATGCGTAAACGATGGCGAAGCCTAAACCGAAGAAGGCTGTCGCCGCTAGACTTCCTCCCTTTTCACCCGCGATCAGCACCTGGGCACAAGCGGTCCCCTCGGGATAAGGCAAAGTCTCATGTTCTTTGACGATCAGAGGCCGGCGAAGCGGGATCATCATCAAGGTCCCCAATATACCGCCCAATATGGCGATCATCATGATCGGCCCTATATTGAAGTAATCCGCGCCGACCCCACCGCTCAGGAAAATGAAAGCGGGTAACGTAAACACGACTCCCGCCGCCACACTCTCGCCAGCGGAGCCACATGTTTGAATGATATTGTTTTCCAGAATGCTCGTACCAAGGAATCGTTTTCCGATCGAAATGGCGAGGACAGCGATCGGAATCGAAGCGGAGACCGTGAGACCCGCTTTCAACGCCAGATACACCGTAGATGCGCCAAAGAGAATCCCGAATAGACCACCGAGGGTAATAGCCCTCAACGTAAACTCCGGAACCGAGTGATCGTCGGGGGAAATGTAAGGTTGGACCGCGCTAACGGTTTCCGACTTCGACGCCATACTGATGTCCTCAAACGGTGCTGGATAGTTGGAAGCTCTAAACGTAGCAACCGGCTGAGAGCCTGAGCTACGGAATCTGTGCGAATTGTCGTCCGTTTGCTGAGGCGCTGCAATAGTAGGTACTCGAATGTTGTCGACATGGCATTTTCCATCCGTTACGATAGGGATTCACCGTCGGCAGCCAATGCGTTTGGTCGCTCGCGTGGTCTGGTTTCTCTCCCCCGGTAAACTTTAGGCGCCCTTCATGATGCAATTCCCTACGATTCGATCCGGCTTGATAGTTCGAACCCTATCGCTATTGACTCTATGTCTTATCGCGTCTCGCGCTCTGTCAGCCGATCGATTGATGTTCGAACCCGTCGCACCGCTTGCGAACAAACATATCGTCTTGATCTCTGGCGACGAGGAGTACCGCACCGAAGAGTCGATGCCTATGCTGGGCAAGATTCTTAGTCAGAAACATGGTTTCCGATGCACGGTTCTCTTTTCGCTGGGACCGGACGGCGCAGACTATATCGACTCGAACAATTCTGCTGGCTTGAGAGGGCTCGATTCGCTCGATCAAGCGGATTTGATGATCATCGGAACTCGATTTCGCAATCCCGACGCGGCACAGGGGGCTTACATTACGAAGTTTTTGAATGCTGGGAAACCCGTCATCGGGATTCGCACTGCGACCCATGCCTTTAAGGGGAAGGGGAGCTTTGGAAGCATAGCGTACGATGATTTCGGATTGAAGGTGCTCGGCGAAACCTGGGTGAGCCATCATGGGGGTCACAAGGTAGAGGGCTGTCGAGGAGTCATCGAATCCAATCAAGCATCCCATCCTATCCTGCGAGGTGTCCGAGATTTGTTTGTGCCGACGGATGTTTATGGGGTGAAGCATCTCACTGACTCAGACACGGTTTTGATGCGTGCTGCCGTCACCAAGTCGCTGGACCCAAAGTCAGAAAACGTGACTGGTCCCAAGAACGAATCGCCACAGGCTTTTGCTTGGCTCCACAATTATTCGAAACCCGACGGCAACGGAATGGGACGTGCGTTTTGCACAACCGGTGGAGGTTCTGTCGACTTTTTGAACGAGGGAATGCGACGGCTAGTTGTGAATGCCTCCTTTTTCCTAACGGACCGAGAGGTTCCAGCTATGGCCGACGTGAATTTTGTGGACCCATTCCATCCCAGCTTCTATGGGTTCATCCAGGACACGAACTATTGGAAGAACGCTAACATGAAACCGGACGATTTTGGCCTCGGCAAGACGCCGAAGATGCAGGACCCGCCCGGGACTCCGACTTGGCGTTTTGATGGTTCAGGCAACCGGTAACTAGAAAGCCAAAATCAGTGCGTTTCGCAGAGCGAGTTGTCGTAGTTACCGGCGGTGCATTGGGCATTGGAGCTGGATGTGTAGAGGTGTTTGCCAACGAGGGGGCCCGTATTGCGATCCTCGACAAGAATCTGCAGGCTGCCCGTTCGCTGGCAGACCGATATAAAGAGCGAGCGATCGCCATCGAGGTCGACGTGAGTTCGACAGATCAGATCCGCCTCGCCATCGACAACGTGTTCCTTTGGTTGGGTCGAATCGACTGCCTTATCAATAATGCCGGCATCCATCCACCCGATACTCCGATCGAACAGATGACGCCCGAGGAGGCACTCGGAGTGATGCAGGTCAATTTCATGAGCACCTACAGCTGTTGCTATTATGCCCTGAAGCACTTGCGAGCAACCCGAGGCACCATCATCAACATCAGTTCCATGACTGCTGTTTTGGGGCAAAAGAATTCGACCGCATATGCTGCCAGCAAAGGTGCGCAGCTGGCTTTTACCAAAGCGTTGGCACTGGAGGGCGCTCCAGATGGCATCCGGGTCAATGCGATTTTGCCGAGCAACATTGATACGCCGCTCATGCGACGTTGGGCTGCGACCCTTTCCGATCCGGACGCAGCCTTGGAGCGAATCGCGGCCATACAGCCGTTGGGCAGAATGGGCACTCCGCAGGAAATCGGGCGAGTCTGCTTGTTCCTAGCCACCGAGGATAGCAGTTTCATCACCGGCCAAGGACTCGAAGTCGACGGTGGGGCCGCGCTCGACTATTGAAACATAGTCAAAAAGGCAATTCTCGCATATTCTGTCCTTTTCGAAACATTTCCTTTGGAGTTAATCCAGTGATACGACTTTTTGCCTTTGCTATATTCCTCTCAACATCGGCGGTACTGTCGCCAATGAATCAGCCAAGACTTCAGGCAGAGGAGGTCCGGATTGGGTCTTGGAACATTGAATGGCTTGGTTTTCCAGACAAGCGAGGTCGGCCTGGCAAAGATGTCGAACAGAAGCCGTCGGATTTGGCTAGCTACATAGCGGATGCAAATGTCGATATTTTGGCTGTCGAGGAGATCGGTGTCGACAGCCACGTGGGACCATGGACGAGCAAAGTACTGCAAGCAGTCTTCGACGAACTGAAGAACTCTCACGGGCAAACTTGGACCTACGTGTTGTTCCCCAAGGCGGACTACCCCGCAGGAACCGAGGACTTTATCCAACGAGGACAACATGTTGGACTGGCGTGGCGAACCGATCGAGCGACCTTGGTCGGCAAACCCTTTGTGATTCCCGTCGGTTCGAATGAGGCGTTTGGGAACAAATTTTGGGAGCGACGTGCGCACGCCGTAAAACTTTCTTTCGGGGCTGGAAAGACAGACGTCGTTTTTATCCCAGTGCATTTGAAGTCCAATCGCAACGATGCAAATCCAGACGATGCGACCTTTACTCAAAAACAACGCCAGGCCGAGGCAGAAGCGTTTGTCGGGCAACTCAAGCTACTGAGACAGGAAATGCATGACGATGACATCGTCCTCTTGGGAGACACAAACATCCTTGCTCCCGAGGATTCGACTCCCAAGACGTTAACCGACGCAGGCTTTCGAGACTTAAATAGCGCCGACGAGGGAACAACTGCAGCGTGGGGAGCCGGTTACTCCAGTGCCCCCTTCGATCGTATCTTTGTGATGGCCAATCAACCAGAGTTCAAGAACGCTGTCCAGAAAATACATCGAACCAAGAACGGGTCCGACGATGAAATCAAAAACTTCAAGAAGAGATTCTCCGATCACTACCTAATCTCATCTGTAATCGAAGTCGGGAATGACGATGACTAACGCAGCGTCCACTGGGTGTATGCTTTTTGGTGTCCGAATTGGCGATACCATTGGGGCGATGGTTTGGTTCCGAACCAGCCATATGCATAAGGGGCCGCCGGTTTCGATTCAATAACAACTGGTTGAACCGTGGCGATGTTCGATTCGTCTTTGTTTGCATGTGTCGCAGGACGGGGAATAATCCTGTACACGGCTGGCGATCGGTATCCCCACATCGCGTCCTGGGATGTCTGGGGAAAGCGTTCGTTCTCTTGGGCGGTCGATAGTGATGCGCGTCCCCCAACGATAATGAGGGATGTCAAGGCTGCCAATATCCATGCAGTCGACAAACAAGTAGTCTTCATGGGATTGTCTATCTCTGGTTTTGAGAAGCGAATGTCGTCTGGATAGGTTTTTGGGGCGTGACCGGACCCGAAGGGGCGAGAACGGAGGTCGCGTTGGGTTGGTAGAATGTGCTTTTGCAATGGTGCATCGGCTTGAACTCTGGTCCACAGTCGAATAGGGATTCGGAGACACCCACAAAAAGCAATCCGTGGCTGGGTAGCAGCGGAATCATGCGACGAAACAAATCAATTTTGACCTTCTTTTCGAAGTAGATCGCGACATTTCGACAGAAAATAATGTCGAATGGTTGGGGAAACTGGAAGGGTGCCAATAGGTTGAGTTGTTGGAAACGGATCATCCTATGGATCGAGTCGATGACCTTGTATCCATCTTGCGCGGGGGTGAAGTACTTGTTCACGAAATTGGGTGGAAGCCCACGATCAACTTCGAGTTTCGTGTAACATCCGGTCCGTCCCTTGGCCAGCGCATCTTCGGAGATATCGGTGGCTAGAATCTGGATATCCCAACGATGCATGTCAGGAATCATCTCGCTTAACACCATGCCGATCGAACAGGCTTCTTGCCCCGTACTTGCGGCCGCCGACCAGATACGAAGCTTTTTGTTATTCTGTTTGAGTTTAACATCGAGCAGTTCCGGAAGCGCCTTGAACTGCAATGCTTCGAAGGGACTATTGTCTCGAAAGAAGAAGGTTTCTCGGGTAGTCATGGCTTCGATAAGCGCCTTACGAATCGGCTCGCCAGATGGCGATTTCGCACGTTCCACCAATTCTACGGGGGACTGCAGCGCGTGCAGTTTGACTAGTGACGTTAGCCTCGCTTCAATGAGATAGCTCTTGGTCTCGTCCAATGCGATGCCACAAAGCTGTTCTACGTAATCGAATATGAATTCAACGTTTGCGGATGTTAGCTGCATAGTACTTTCTGTTTCGAGAACAGATGGGTGATGCGTCCGGCAAACGCGGAAAGAGACAATACCTCATGGGCCAATTTGTGTTCTACAATTTGCCGTGGCATACCGTAGACTACGCAGCTATCTGCATCTTGAGCTAGGATACGGGCCCCGCTGGCGTGCAGTTTTTTGCAACCAGCGAGTCCATCGCTCCCCATTCCCGTGAGAATGATCGCCAAGGCTTCGCCACCTACCGCTCGATGGACGGAATCGAATAGGTAGTCCACGCTGGGTTTGCAGGCCCCGACAGGTGGGTCATCGGTGACCTGGATCTGAAAGCCAATCGGCTTGCGCTCCACTCGCATTTGCTTTCCACCCGGAGCGATATAGACGTGTCCGTTCTCCGCTATCTCATGGTTGATAGCTTCGCTCACACGGATCTGGCCGCTTCGATTCAAATGCTCGGCTAGGCTTTTGGTAAAAACCGGTGGCATGTGCTGAACGATGAAGATTGGCACTGGCAGATCTCCAGGCAAACCAGCTAGAACACTCCCTAACGCTGCTGGACCACCAGTCGATACGCCTATGCAAACGCATTTAGGAGTAGGGAACCGTGCGTTTCCAGATGAGGATTTCGCGACAGAAACGGGGGGAGTGATTCGAACTGAACTCGATTCGGAAACGGTGCCTAGCGATTTTCTGCCACTCCTAGCCCGCACGGTTTGAACTTGATTCAGCAATTGAGACTCAAGGTTCCTTTTGTTTTCACTCAAGTCGTTGGCGCTTGGCTTTAGAATCATGTCGAGCGCGCCCATTCGCAGCGCACGCAAAGTCTGTTCGGCGCTTTCGGTGGTGGGCGAACAGACCATAATGACTTCGGCAGGCAGCTTACGTCGCTTAATCTCTTCCAGAGTCGAGAGCCCATCGCGTCTCGGCATCTGCATGTCCAACGTGATAAAGTCCGGCCTAAACTTTTCGGCTTGCGTCAAACAGTCTTCGCCATCAAACGCACATCCTACGACTTCTACTCCCGGGATCGCCTTGAGGATATCAGAGAGCATTCGACGATAGAGAGCGCTATCGTCGGTAACCAGTGCTCGCAGAGTTGTGACCTGCTTTTGGGGAGCGGTAGACATTCGAATTATTCCTTCTGCTTCGATCTTCGTTTGCGGGCTGCCACTGTCCCGAACCTGTTTTCTCGAACGTGTATTGAACTAGATGCCCAATTTCACGTGTGAAAACTCTTTGGTGGGTTTGATGCGGAATTTTCCGATCAAGCCAGTCATTTCGGACGCGAGCTGGTTCAGTCGGTCGCCTGCATCCTGCGACTCTTGAGCGCCCTCGGCCGTTTGCATTAGGACTCCGTCCACTCGGGTGATGTTCTCAGTAATTTCGCAACTCGCCGCCGCTGTCTCCGAAACACCACGTGCAACCAATTCGGCAGCCGAGGCTGTAGTGCTGACGTTGTCCGAGATTTGGCGGGTCGTGATACTTTGCTCTTCAACCGCTGAAGCGATCGTCCGAGAGACTTCATTCACGTTAGTAATGACTTTGCTTATTTCGCGAATGGAGTCAACGGCTTCTGCTGTCGACGCTTGCATCGCCTCAATCCGAGTTCGGATGTCATCGGTTGCAGCCGCGGTCTGTTTCGCCAATTCTTTGACTTCGGTTGCAACGACGGCGAATCCTTTGCCTGCTTCTCCAGCCCGGGCGGCTTCGATCGTCGCATTGAGTGCGAGCAAGTTGGTTTGTTCGGCGATATCTTGGATGACTTCGATGACTTTGCCGATCTCGTCCGCGGACTGACCCAAGTTGGAAATCTTGTCGTTGCTGACTTGCACCAGACTCGCTGCTTGCCCCGCGACGGTAGCGCTCTTTTCTGCGTTGCGAGCGATTTCGCGAATGGTTTGGTTCATCTCTTCAACGCTGGCCGCGACCGAGCGTATGGTTTGGCTCATGCCGTCGGTACTATCTGCCACTTCACGCATGTTGACAGACATCTGCTCGGCGGCTGCACTAACGCTAGCTGATTGCTCTTTGCTGGACGTGACACCGCGCAACAGTTGAGCCGACGTGGCCGAAAGTTGGCTGGAGCTGGTCGCCAGAAATTGTGCGTTGGCGGAGATCGTACTGACAACATCATGAATGCGATCAACAAAAGCGTTGAACCACTTGGCCATTTCGCCCAGCTCATCGTGGCGAGTTTGATCGAGACGGCGGGTCAAGTCCCCTTCGCCTTCGGCAATATCACGCAGTGTGTTAATGGTCGCATGGATGGGTTGCATCAAGTTGCGAACGATCCACCAGGCGAACGGCAGAATAATAACTGTCGAAAGGAGTGACAAAGCGACGCCCCAGAACAGCAAAGCCCTTTCCGCGAGAGCCGTCACCGAAGTAACCTCTTCCGAACTGGCCAAGGCGGAGCTGGTCGGTTCATCGGTGACCACAGCCCATTTCAGGCCCAAAACGTCGATAGGAGCATAGGCACTGATCGTAGCCGTTCCCAAATAGTTCTTGTCTTGGACGACGCCTGTTTGGCCATTGATCGCCAAGTCGATGGCGGTAGACTTCATCGCGCCATTGGCGGGCATCATGAACGCTTTCGCGATGGTACGATTCTGCACATCCAGCTTGCTGTCTGAGCGAGGCAGGCGATCCGAGGCCACGAGATATGCTTCCCCTTGGTCACCGAGTAGATTCCCAACATTCATGACACGATTGACGCGGTCGATTGGCATTTGAATGGCCAGAACCCCCACCTTTCGATCGCCATCGAAAACGGGACTGGCGATAAAGCTGGCGGGGGACTCGTAGGACGGGGCGTAGCATGAGAAATCGACGAGAGCCGGTGCATCCTCTCTGCCCAGACTGCTGGCTTTGCGAAATGCCTCGGCTAGGTTCGAACGGGAGTACGGACCATTGTTCAAGTTGCTTGCAAAATCCACCTCCTTGAAAACACTATAGACAATATCGCCGCTTTCTAAGTCGATCAAAAAGATGTCGTAGAAACCGTATTGATCCAGTACACCACGCAGATAGGGATGATTGGCCTTATGGAATGAATCGTATTTGGTCTCGAAGGGAGTTGAATCGAGAGCCTGTTTGCTCCCAAGGGGGTTGGGATTGGCTGAGATGAAGGAATGTTGCAGAGCGATGGCAGAGCTTCCGAGCTGCGAAAACTTGCTTTCGATATCCGCATTCTTAGTCGGATTGCTCTTTGCGTATTCCCCAGCAAAAACCGATTGGTAATAGGACCTAAGTTGAACTTTGTCGTCCGGGATCTCTCGCCCACTTCCCTTTCGATCCTCGATGAACGATCGGAATCCTTTCGTAAAATCTTGAACTCCAGAGACGATTTGTTGGGATCTGGCCATCGTTCTAATTTGCCGCGAGACATTTTCAAAATACTCGCTTACCTGCTCCTTTTTGACTTGGCAGACCGCATGCAGTTTGTCTTGTGCCGCTTTGTTAAGTCCTTCGAGGGAACGGTCTCTGACCTCGCTAGCGGCATGCCTAGCGTTCAAATAGTTGACTGTCCCCAGGATACCCATCGGAACTAGGCTGCATGCTAAAAAAGATGAGAGGAGTTTTCTACTAATTTTCATGAGTCAAGTTCCAAAAAGGTATGCTACACGGAAAAGGATGGCGTTGTCTTTTGCAAAGAACCTAAGCTGCGGCGCGTATGGTTGTCAGAGATGCGAGCAATAGTTCACGTGGTTCCACCAACATGACCAGCCTATGTCCCGCTTGATACACGCCACGAATGAGCCTCGACTCCAACAACGAAAGATTGGATGGAGCGGAAGTGATGTCCCTCGCGTCGATGGTCAGAATGTCGGCAACCCCGTCTACCCACAAACCAAACGTCTCACCTTCGCATCTCAAGACAAGATTGCGATTTCGGTTTGTGTTCGGACTCTTTGGGAGGCCCATCAATATTCTTAGATCCAACATCGTTACGACCTCGCCACGCAGATTCATGACCCCTCGTACACACGGATTGCCAAGCGGAACGCGGGTGAGTTCCAGGTTGCGATTGATCTCTTGGACATAACTGATGTCCAAGCCGAGCAGAGAATTGTCGCAGTAAAATGTAGTGTATTGAAGTGCGCGGGTAGAACCGTTTTGAGGTGAAGACATCGAATTCAAGCGCTTACGTGGATGGACAATCGCAGAACAGACGGTGCAACGAAGAGCGACGTGCGCTCCGCGTCATAATTGTTGAATGGCTTTAGATCGAAAACATGCAGGCCAAGCATTAGACGTTAGCGGTCATTCTCCTGACCGCTTCCATCAGCCGCGATGGATCCATCTTGACTTGATACTCGTTGATTCCAGCTCGAACGCCTCTCTCCCTGTCATCGTCGCTGGCCAGACTCGTGAGCGCGATGATGGGTAAATTGGCGGTTGACGCGAGAGACCGGACAGCAGCTGCCAATTCGAGTCCATTCATTCTTGGCATTTCAATGTCGGTGATGATCAGGTCGATATCGTCGAATATCTTTTGCAGGTGATCCCACGCATCTTTTCCATCGACAGCTTCGACCACGTGGTATCCATCGGTTTCCAAAGTTCTCTTCACATGGTTTCGGAAGAAGTCCGAATCTTCTGCCAGGAGAATGGTTGGCATCTTCTCCGGTTCTACCGCTTCTACCACACTTTCGGAGACAAACCAATCGGGGTTCCGGTTTCGGGAGAGCTCCACCAGATCGAGAAGTCGTGTCGTATAGCCGTCGACTACGGTCGCACCAGGCACACCTGGCTCTCGTAGCGTCTTGCAGTCCATACGCATTTGAATATCACGAATATCGCGTAGCGTTGGAGCGATCAAACCGACTTCTCGATCCGCGACACGGAAGACGATTACGAAGAGATTCTCTAAGTTGCCTGCGGGAGGCAAGGCAGTGATGCTTTCCTCGACTCGTAGCAGCGGTAGACTGTTTCCTCGATAGATGAGCAAACTTTGGTTTCCGACAACCCTTATTTCGCTCGCTTTAATCCGTTCGATCCTCGCAACCATAGCCATCGGAATCGCGAACTGCTCGCTTGGATGGTTGGCGAACAGGAGCAGACGATGGACTTCTGCATCTTGCGCGGCTTGTTCGGCAGTGGCCGCCGATTTGACGTTGCTTTCGATGTTGCGAAGATTGCTGTGTAGGGCAATCCCAACAACGTCGAGGATCAAGGCGACATAGCCGTCACCGAGAATTGTCGCACCTGCTAAATAGCCTAGTTCCTTGACATGCTTTCCGAGCGGCTTAACGACGATCTCTTCGTTGTCGTGGAGGGAATCGACCAGCAAACCGTATCGCATTTGTCCTGTTTCCAGAACGATGATGTTAGCGCTCTTTGGACGGGACACATGTTCGTCGACCGAGCGAAGCCCCAGCGCGCTGTCGAGACGCACGAGTGGTAGCAATGCGCCTCTCAGACGCAATACTTCGGCTCCCTTGACGCGACAAATCTTGGTTTCGATGTCGGCTTCGGGAACACGAACCAACTCGGCGATACTGGACTGCGGAATGGCATAGCGTTCGCCAGCACAACCGATGATCATGGATGGGATAATCGCCAAAGTCAGCGGCAACGTGATATGGACCGCGGAACCTTTGCCGAGTGTGCTTTCGATATCGACCGTTCCCCCCAACTGCTCGATATTCGTTCGAACGACGTCCATTCCAACTCCGCGGCCACTCACGTCCGTAACTTCTGTCGCCGTAGAGAAACCCGGTGCGAAGATCAGCCTAAGGGCTTCCCCGTCGGTCATCATCGACGCTTGATCGTTGGTGATCAATCCTTTTTCCAAGGCCTTGGCTTTGAGCCGAGCCGGGTCCATTCCGCCACCATCGTCTTCGATGCGAATGCAAACCTTGCCCGCCTGATGGAACGCCCGCAGACGTATGGTTCCGCAAGCAATTTTTCTGTTGGAAGCTCGCGTCTCTGGCTTTTCGATTCCGTGATCTACACTATTGCGAACCAAGTGAGTGAGTGGGTCACCCATCGCCTCTACAATAGTCTTGTCAACTTCGACTTCATTCCCTTCGATCTCGAGTGCGCATTCCTTCCCGAGTTTTGCGCTAAGATCGCGAACCACCCGGGGAAAGCGACTGAAAATGGTTCCGATGGGTTGCATGCGAGTTTGCATGATCGTTTCCTGCAACTCACTGGTGACCTGATCCACACGCGATGCGATGTTCTCCAGCCCTTCCCGAGAGCCAAGGCCCACAGCGGAGAGTAGCTGATTTCGGCTCAAAACCAATTCCCCAGCCAAGTTCATCAGACGATCGAGCAAAGCGACGTTCACTCGTACAAAGGAATCCGCAACCTTGGTCTGCTTAACATGCGCCTCTGTCGCAATGGGTTCCTGGCGGACTGGCGGCGCCTCTTTCCTGGCGTTAGCTGGCGTTGCGTTAGCTGGCGTTGCGGCAGCTGGCTTAGCTGCGGGTGGTTGTAGTTCGGCGATCATGGTCTCTACTTCTTGTTCCAGCTTTCCGATATCCGATTCGGCAGACGAGAGTGCTACTTCTATTTCAACGAGGCAATTCTCTTTGTCGTGGACACTCGCATCGACTCCGGGTGCGATTTCGGGCGAAGTGTTGTAGGCGATGGCCTCCAGCTCTGCCACAAAAGAAGAAACATCAACCCTATTGCTTGTGGAAACGCTGTCGACCAAACCTCGCAACTGGTCGGAGGCCCGGAGCATCGTATTGACCACCGCGGGTGTCGGAATCAGCTCGCGATTGCGAATCATATTGAGCACGTTCTCGAGGCTGTGCGCCAGGGCATTCACCACGTTCAGCCCCAAGAAGCCCGCAGCTCCTTTGACCGAGTGGATCCCGCGAAACACGGTGTTCACTAGGTTGACATCGATGGATGCCCCCGCAGCTTCGATTTGAAGCAGTTGTCCCTCTATGCAGGCCAAATGCGAAGAGCTCTCTAGGACGAACTCTTGCACCAACTCATCGTCCTGAAACATGCTCTAGCGCTCTCTAGCCATTGGAATCCATCAGAAATCTGGTAAAGGCGAATGCAACCTCGCTCGCATTCGCAAAAAAAACCGTCCGATGCATCTCCGCATCCATACGAGAGGGCGATGCAAAAGACACTTTTTGCCGCACAAGATTAGCCCACGCAATGCACACCGCTTCCCTAAACCGTGCAATTTCCCCAATGGATCTCTTTTGCGGGGGCCGGTGGTATGCTTGACTCGCATCGGATGGGTTGTAGGAGTCTTGCGTTGCCCACAGGCTGTCAAAGAAAAGTCTATGAAATCGCTAAGGATGATTTGACTGTCGCGAGTTGTAACCAACATTTGCTCGACCAAAGATTTGGTTACTTTGGTTCAAGTTTCCCCGATTCAAGTTTTCCCATTTCATGTCTCATCCGTTAGCCCCCACGGGCATGCTAGGTAGAGAAAAAGAGTAATACGATGAAAGTACTAGTTGCTGACGATTCCGGAATCATGCGAAAAATCATTGTTCGATCGCTCAATTCTGTAGGTGTTACAGATATTGTCGAAGCGGCCAACGGTCAAGAAGCTATCGATCGATTTAAAGAGACTCCGGTCGATCTGATCCTGACCGATTGGAACATGCCTGAGAAGAGCGGGCTCGACGTGGTTATCGAAGTGCGTGCCATGGGATCACAAGTCCCAATCATTATGGTGACAACGGAAGCTCAAAAAGGACAAGTGATCGCTGCTATCCAAGCGGGCGTTAACGACTACCTTACCAAACCCTTCGAAGCGGACGATCTTCGTGCGAAGCTCGATAAATTCGTAACGGTTTAGTCAATAGCCTCCTTTCTTCGGAACAAACCATGACCACTTCCTCACTGATTTCGACACTCAAGGTGTCCGAAGAACGTCAGAGACTGATTCAGCCGTTCGCGAATTGCACCAAAGACGTATTTTCCATGATGCTCAATTGGGAAACCGAGCTAACTGGAATCTTCTCGATGGACGGCTTTGTTTCTCAATACGACTGCAGTGGTTTCATCGGCGTGTCGGGGGCCCTCCAAGGGTCCATCGTGGTAAGTGTCGACCAAATCGTCGCCTTCGCCGCAGCAGAAGCGTTTTTGGGTAGCCGCCCAAATTCGATCAACGCAGAAGTCATCGACATGGTCGGTGAGTTAACCAACATGATTGCGGGTGCGGGAAAAGACCGCATCGGGATCGCCGGGATCGCGTTGGGACTGCCAACCGTGATTACCGGTAGAGGGCACACGGTTACTTTCGCGAACAGCGCTCACGTAGAAATACTCCAATTCTCTTCGCCGCATGGTCCGTTCACGGTCGAAATCGGCGTTCGTGGACTCAAGAATGCTACATCGAAAAGTAAATAGTTGAACCCTATTCCACGCAGTCCCAAGCGGTCATGGAATTTCGGATGAGGAAACGTTGCTTTCACTACGCGGTCACACCCGGCAGGTGTGACCCACGGTGGGTCACTCTTGCCGAGTGTGACTCTGCAACGGTCAACGAATGTTATGCACCAGCTTAGCCGATCAACCGCTTTGAGTTCGTTCCCAAGCGGTCATGGAACTTCGGATGAGGAAACGTTGC
>Ga0105049_10002019_pt1 | contig 23940 bp, 21 predicted proteins | sample MAT06_FD_78087 | JGI IMG/M metagenome (GOLD analysis project Ga0105049, IMG submission 78087) | Freshwater microbial communities from Lake Fryxell liftoff mats and glacier meltwater in Antarctica - MAT-06 | ecosystem: Environmental > Aquatic > Freshwater > Ice > Liftoff microbial mat | place...
AGCGAGCAAGAACATCGCCGCCGATCTCGGTATTTCGCAGCGCACCGTGGAAAGCCACCGCGCGCAGATCATGCAACGACTGGGCGTGCGCACGATCCCCGATCTGGTCCGGGCCGTTCTGTCCGTGGGTCCGCTTTAACGCGAACTCCGCACCGCCTCTCGAAGGCCCCGAGAAAACAACATCCTACATATGCGTAGTTTCCGAGTCTGAACAAGCCGCCGGAATGCGTTCAATAATGCAATGCGACCCCGACTAGGGCGTCCGGCAGGAAACTCAGCCTCTGAATTTCCAGCCGGACGCCCGCTTTTTTGGAAAGGTCAGTGATGTATAAGTTTGCGTTTGGATTGGTGTCGGCAGGACTGCTGGTCGGTTGCGTCGGCGCGGGCCAAGACAATGGTTATCGCAGCGATTGGTCGCGCTATGACCACAACCGCCCCGATCCGAGCTATGGCAATTACTACGCCGACCGTTACCATCGCGATGATCCGCGCCGCTATAGTGAGCGCAGAATGTCAAATGACGAGCGCGTCTATCGTGGGCAGGATGGGCGATACTACTGCCGCCGATCTGATGGCACGACTGGGCTGATAGTCGGCGCGGTTGCTGGCGGCGCACTCGGCAATGTTATTGCTCCTGGCGGTTCGGAAGTTGTTGGCACCATTCTTGGCGCCATCGGCGGCGGAGTGGCCGGCCGCGCAATTGACCGCAACCGCGAGGTCCGGTGCCGCTAGTCGGTAGCCGTCACCCGCAACCTCGGAGGGAGAGGTTCAATGCTGTATCTCATCGCCGCAATTTTGCTTTTGCTCTGGTTGGTCGGGCTGGCGACAGCGACCTTACTGGGCGGGTTGATCCATCTGCTGTTGATCATCGCCGTATTCGTTTTCGCCGTGAATGTGATTATTCCAGAAAGCACATAACGCGGCTTGTTTTTATGTCCCATTTCAAAAATGATCGGGAGAATTGATCATGTCGCTTATAAATCTGATTGTCGTACTTGTTATTGTCGGTGTTATTTTGTTTTTGATAAACAACTATCTGCCGATGGATGGCAAGATCAAGAACATCCTCAATATTGTCGTTGTGATCGTTGTAATCCTGTGGCTACTCCAATCCTTTGGGGTGCTGAGCGGGCTCAACATCTGACACTGAAAGCAACACCGCGCTGCTGCGCGAGGTCGCTCCGCATCCAAGGCTAACTATTCTGCAATCTCACAAGGAGACTTCCCATGGGTGAATTCACCGACAAGGCCAAGGGCGCCGCAAACGAAGCCATCGGCAAGACCAAGGCCGCTGCCGGACGCGCAACCGACAACCCGGAGCTGGTCGTCAAAGGCGTGGCTCAACAAGCCAAGGGCAACGTCCAGAAAGCCACAGGATCGGTCAAGGGCGCGCTAGGCGACAAGATTTAGGCAAACATCGGCCGGCCGCAACAAAGGCGGGTCCATCAAGGAACCAAACATGTCCCATGCCGTCACCGAATCCCTGTCAGAACGATTCCAAGACCGCGTCGATTCCGCCGCCGAGGCTCTTAAAGCCGCTGCATCCAGCACGAATGAGTTCTCGGATGAGGCCAGCGCGGCGCTAGCCACCGCGACCGCGGAAATCACTACTCTGGCCGAAAACCTGCGTGCCCATGCTGCCGATGCGGCCAAGGACGCAGCACGCTACGCCAAGCACGAAGTTGCAGCCCACCCATTGGCATCGCTGGCAGCAGCCTTGACGGCCGTTGTCGCGGTCATGGGCATGGTCGCTGTGAACCGGCGGAGCAAAAACGCTACGGAATGAAGCGGCGCCGACAACCTTGCTCATTCACTTCAGCATTTGGAAGAATATCATGTCCCAGACAACGCACGACACATCAACCCTGAACGATCTGATCGCGACGACCTTTGACAGTGTTGAGGGCTACATGGAAGCGGGCAAGAACTCCGGGAATGATCGCTTTGTCGCGAAGTTCAAGGCGCGTGCGGTTGAACGTGAGGCCGTGATTGCGACACTTCGCAGCGAAGTGGTACGGCTTGGCGGCAAGCCCGAAGACGATGGCACAGTGATCGGCGGCGCACACCGGATTTTTCTGAACCTAAAATCAGTGGTCGCCGGCCGCGACGACAAGGCGATCATCGCCGAAGTCGAACAGGGCGAAGACCACATCAAGGCCAAGTTCGAAGAGGCGATCGCAGACACCGAACTGTCGCCGCAGGTCACGCAAACGATCCGCGAATGCTTCGCCTCGATCAAGCAGGGCCATGAACAGATGCGCGATATTAAACTGACAATGAATTGAAGCTCCTGCTGCGCGCGTGGTGATGGAATTCCCCGACACGATGCGCTCAGCACTGATGGCTTATTGCTGCGCTCGTGAAAACGGCACTAGCGGGCGCAGCAATAAGTTTATCGCGGGATCAGACACTAACCCCAAATAGCCACCCGACCGCAGCCGTGATTGCCATCGCAAAAATGCCCCAGCCCAACACCCGCATCACCGCGGGAACCAGCGGTGCCGCCCCGGCCCGCGCGCCCAGCGCGCCAAGGATTGCCAGCGCAATCACCGAGATGATGATAACTGCCGGAATGATTCCCGCAGCAGGGGCAAGATAGGCGGCCACCACAGGCACCGCCGCGGCTGCGCTAAAGGTCGCGCCCGATGCCAGCGCAGCCTGCAACGGCCGCGCGGCAAAGGCTTCGGACAGGCCCAACTCATCACGCACATGCGCTGCCAACGGATCGAGCGCCGTCAGTTCGCGCGCGACAGTTGCCGCGGTTTCTGGGCTTAGGCCGCGACTGCGATAGATTGCGGCAAGCTCGTCCTGCTCCTGTTTCGGGGTCTGAGTCAGGGCTTGCTGTTCACGGCTGATATCGGCTTGTTCGGAATCGCGCTGCGAGGACACCGAGATATATTCCCCCGCCGCCATCGACATGGCGCCCGCGACCAGACCTGCCACACCAGCCACAAGGATCGCCTGCGGTTCGGGGTTGGCCGCCGCGACCCCTAAGATCAATGACGAGACCGAGACGATCCCATCATTGGCTCCTAGCACAGCAGCCCGCAACCAGCCGGTGCGGTGGACATAATGCGGATCGTCGGGATGTGCACTTGCAGGATCCATGCTGGTATTCCTCCACCGCAGCTCTTGCGCAGGGCTGAATGGGGTGTCTGCCGATCCAGACGCGAATGCAAGCGACGCGGAGCGATCCGTTGGCGCGATTCGATGGGTTGCAGCAAAGATCAGGATGACAGGATGCGGCATCCGCCATGCAAGGCGATGTCGACGGCGACGAAGCCCGTCATGCCGTTTCGGCACTATGCACACGGTTGAAAGTCATTCGGCTGTTGATGTCTGCCACCAGCGGGTGGGGTAACGAACTTCCCGCACTTGTTGATCGCGCCTCATGCAAGTCTGTTTTGCCCGCGTGGCGGCGCTTCCAACACTAACGAGAAGTTTATTGCTTGGCCGCGGCATGGCCCAAGCGGCCACCGCGCCGGTTCTGGGAAGATACGCCTATCCATTTACGCCCATAGTATTCCGGCCAGTTCGGGGAGTGCGGCAGCGTAGCGCGCCACGTCTTCGAGCTTGCCGGTGCTGACCCGCGAGTAGCCCGCCCATTGACCATAGGCGCCTCTGATGGAAATACCGCGCTGCGCCATGGCGTCACGCAAGGCATTGGCATCGGGCACTTGCACGAACACGAAATTGGTCTGCGATGGTAGAGCGGTTAGCCCGGCCTTGGCCACGGCATCGATGATCATCGCCCGCCCTTCCAGCACGGCGGCGCGCGATTGGTCAAGGAAGGGGGTGTCATCAAAGCTGGCAATCGCAGCGGCAATTCCCGCAAGATTGCCGCCAAAGCTCATCAGATGCGATCGGATGGCCTGCGCATTGGCTTCAGTTGTGATCGCATAGCCGACCCGTAAGCCCGCCATCCCGTAAATCTTGGAAAAGGTCCGGCAAACGATCACGTCAGCGCCGCTACGTACCAAATCGATCATCGAGTTATCCTCGGGTTGATCGGTCAGCTCGTTATAGGCTTCATCCACCAGTAAGGTCGCGTGCGGGGTCACCTCAGCAGCAAAGCTGCGCAAGGCGGCCGGGCTGATCAGCATGCCGGTGGGGTTGTTGGGGTTGCAAATCTGGATCAGCGCGGCACCCTCTGCTGCCTTGGCTGCGATTGCGGGCAGATCGACATTCATGTCAGCCGCGAGCGGCACGCGGATGGATGCGACGCCTTGCCGTTCGCCGTAAAGCACGGTCGTATCCCAGAACAAATCGGGGCAAAGGATCGCGCCCTTGCGGCCCCAGGCGAGCGCGATGGCGCACAGAATCTCGGTCGAACCCTCGCCGACGACGACCTGAGCAGACGTCACGCCGTGCCGTTCGGCAATCATCGCGGTTAGACGGTCGTGACCGCGGTCGGTGTAATAGCACCCCATCTTTGCCGTCTCGCTGATCGCGCGCAGCGCTGACGGGGCGGGGCCATAGGGGTTTTCATTGCGGCTCAGCAAAGCCTGACCGATCTTCGGCCCGAACACGGGTTCGGTGGTCGGAGCGGCTGCGGCAAATCCGGAAAAGGGGAGCCCGCCAAGCCCGGTGGCAAGCGTGGCACCGGCAAGAAAGGATCGGCGGTTGGTCTGAATGGGAAATTCCTTTGGGCAAAGGTGGCTGAAGGGTCAGAACTTGGCGATCATCAACACGCCAATGAAGGTAAGATAGAGGCCGAAGACCCGGCGCAGGATGGCAGGCGCAAGCATATGCGCCGCCGCCACACCAAACGGCGCGAACAGCACCGATGTTGCGACCAGCACGGTTGCTGAGGGCAAATGGACATATCCCAGCGATCCCCAGCCCAGCCCGCGCTCACCCAATCCGATCAGGACGAACCCGAGTGTTGCCGGGATTGCGATCACAGCTCCCATCCCGGCTGCTGTGCCAATAGCGCGGTGGATCGGGGTGCCGCACACTGTCATGGTCAGCGTGGTGAGCGTGCCGCCGCCAATGCCCAGCAATGTCGAAAATACCCCCAGGGCGCTGGCAATTCCAGCGCGCGGCAGGCCTGAAGGCAAAGCGGCGAATAACGGCTCGCCGCGCCGCGCCGGTAACACGAAATAGACCGCGAAGGCCAAGACACCGATCCCGAATATCAGCGCCAGGTAGGCCCCTGACGCCAGATCCGCGAAGACCGTGCCGATCGCCGTGCCGATTACCACCCAGACCGCCCAGCCTTTCAGTAGGTCAAAATCGACCGCGCCGCGCCGCGCATGGCTGTTGGTTGACCGGATCGAAGTGAAAATGATCGAGGCCAGCGATGTGCCGACCGCGACATGTGCAGTCTGATCAGGCTCCACGCCCAGAACCGGCAGCAGGAACATCAGAGCTGGTACCACGACAAACCCGCCGCCGATCCCGAACAGGCCACCGGCAAAACCGGCAGCCGCACCGGCTACAAGAAGAGGCGGAAGCGCGAAGGTGAGTGGTAAAAGCGGACTCATTGACCGATAGAATACGCCCAATACATTAGCCGCAAAGCGATTTGTTGCAATGCAGCATGGGGCAAATGCCCCATGTCACTGCGCGCCGTTATGTGCGTTTACGCCGCGACTAGGTCAGCGCAGGCGCTTCCTCCCAAAACGGTGTCGCGCAATTCAAGCCCGCTCAACTGTGACTGCAGGGCAACATAAATGTACTGAATTGCCAAGATGTTGAATTTTTCTTGCACATATGTGATGCTCGCGTGTTCATTGCCCATCGCAGCAACAATCTTGAAAAGGTGGTCTCCATGCGTCTTCGTGCTCTGCTCCTCGCTTCGATTGTCATGCCTGCAACTCCCGCATTTGCGCAGGATGCGGAACCAGCTGCGGAAGATGCGGGGCAAGCGATCATCGTCACCGGTTCACGGCGGGCAGACCGCACGGTGGGTGACAGCGCAGTGCCGATCGATCTGATCACCGCTGAACAGCTGAACAATTCCGGCTTCACTGAAACCGCGCGGCTACTCCGCGATCTGGTTCCCAGCCTTAACTTCCCGCAACCGTCGATTACCGATGGAACTGATGTTATTCGTCCGGCAACGTTACGCGGGTTGGGCCCGGATCAGACGCTGGTGCTCATCAATGGCAAGCGCCGCCATGCCTCGGCCCTGCTGAATATCAACGGATCGGTCGGGCGTGGGACACAGGCGGTCGACATCAACTTCATCCCATCGTCAGCAATCAGTCAGATTGAAGTGTTGCGCGATGGCGCAGCAGCGCAATATGGCTCCGACGCGATTGCAGGCGTCATCAACTTCCAGCTTAACAATGCGTCAGAGGGTGCCAGGTTCAGTGCAACCTATGGTGGCTATATCACTTCGATCGACGGGGTGAACGAGATTGATGGCCTTGTGCTCGGCCCCAATGGGCAGCCCACGCTTGCGCCGGACGGCACGCTGGCCGTGAATGATACGGGTCGTAGCCTTGAAGTGACCGATGGCGGGGTTTTGACCCTGTCGTCTAATTTTGGTCTGCCACTGGGCGACGCTGGTTTTCTCAACCTGACCGCCGAATACCGCGACCGCGACGACACCAACCGCACCGGCTATGACCGGCGCACGCAATACAATATCGTCGGCGGGGTGCGCGACCCGCGCGAGCAGACTTTCGACCGCCGCTCGCACCGTTATGGCGATGCCCAGACCGAAGATTTCTCGCTGTTCGCGAACGCAGGCATTGCGCTGGATGAACAGGTCGAATTCTATGCATTCGGCGGCTACGGCGAACGGCTTGGCAACTCGGCCGGCTTTTACCGCATCGCATCTGATGCCCGTAACATTCCCGCGATCTATCCCGACGGCTTCCTGCCGCTAATCACCTCCAAGTCGACAGACTGGGCGATCACCGGTGGAATCCGCGGAGAGCTCGGTGGGTGGGATTTCGACCTGTCATCGCAATATGGCCAGAACCAGATCGATTTCCGGATCATAAATTCGCTCAACGCCTCACTCGGCGCGGCGAGCCCGACCGAATTTGAAGCAGGCGGTCTTGAATACAGCCAGTGGGTCAATAATCTCGATGTCACCCGCGAGATCCTCGGCCTTTTTGATCGTACAACGCTGGCGTTCGGGTTGGAATTCCGGCGCGAATCCTTTCAGGTCAGCCCGGGTGAACCCGACAGCTTCCGGTCGGGCGGGGTAACGGTCAATCAGAACAACCCGCTCAATTCCAGCACCGCAGGGGCCGCGCCGGGCAGTCAGGTGTTCCCCGGGTTTCAGCCCACGATCGGCGGGGTTTCGGTGGTCGGCGTCAATTCGCGTGAGAATTTCTCGGCCTATGCCGAACTCGATATCGACCTGATCCCACAATGGAATGTCCAACTGGCAGGCCGGTACGAGGATTACTCGGATTTCGGCAGCGACTGGAACGGCAAGATCGCCTCCCGATTCGAATTCACTGACTGGCTGGCAGTGCGCGGAGCGATTTCGACTGGCTTTCGTGCGCCGGGTGTAGCTCAGCAGTTCTTTGCTGCAGCTGCGACCAACAATGTGGCGGGCGTGCTGGTTGATGCCGTGACCTTGCCGGTCGGCAATCCGGTCGCGCAGGCGTTGGGGTCATCGCCGCTGCGGCCGGAAACCGCGCTCAACTGGTCGGTCGGCGCAGTGTTCTCGCCGCTTCCTCGGTTGAACCTTACGGTCGATTGGTTCCAAGTCGATATCGATGATCGCATCGTGCTGACCGAAAACCTGTCGGCAACCCGCGATGCGGCCGGCAACCCTAGCGGCACCGGGGCAGGACGCGCGATTGCCGAGATCCTCAACAATGCGGGATTCAACACGATTTCAGCCGCGCGGTTCTTCATCAACGGGATCGACACGCGTACGCGCGGCATCGATGCCATTGCCACCTATGGCATGGATATCGGCAGCGAAGGCAAGCTGAACCTTACGGCGGGTTACAACTGGACCCAGAACCGCATTACGGGACGCAATGATACGCCCGGCGCGCTCAATCAGGTGCCCGGGATAAACCTGTTTGGACGGCTTGAATCGTTACGGATCGAACAAGGCCAACCGCGCGACCGGCTCAATCTGGGGCTGGACTATTCGCAGAACTGGGCGTCGTTCACTTTGCGCGGCAACCGCTTTGGGCGGGTGCTGGCGCCGGGCAATGATGTCTTCACCGACCTGCCAATTGCACCGGCTTGGGTGATCGATGCCGAAGTGCGGGTTGAACCGGTCAATGGGCTGGAATTTGCGGTGGGGTCAAATAACCTGTTCGACAAGTACCCGACCGCCAATCCCACCGGCGTCGGCACGGATCCTGCAACCGGCAATCCGCGCAACAATTCGGCCAATAACTACTTCCTGCCGTTTTCGAGCTTTTCGCCGTTCGGGTTCAACGGGCGGTTCGTTTATGGCCGGGTAAGCTACCGGTTCTAGGCGCGCCCGGCGCAAATCTACCGCAGGTTGCCCGACCCTTGGGATCAGGCGACCTGCGCCCGCGCCGTGGCGGCGATGACTTCCAGTGGACGAACGATCAGCGTTATCCGGTCGTGGCCGACGGCCACGTTCAGCACGTCGCCCGCGCGCACGGGAATCGGTTCGGCAAAGTTGTGGAGCACCTGCAACCAGCCGCCATCGCTGTAACCATTGGGATGGTTATCGAATACAATGCCGTCAGCCAGATCGACATGCATCCATTGGACGATGCCGGTGGCGGAGCCATCTTCGAGCACATCGATCTGGAGCAGGCGCAGGTCACTGCGGTGGCTTGCTAGGGTCAGGTCGACATGCACCAGCTCGACATCGCCCGACAGCCGCTTCCAGTCGGTCATGGTGCCGTGGATCGGCAGCTTGGGCGCGGCGAACGCGCCGAAGCGCGATACGTCGAATCCGGAAACCTGATCGACGAATACATAGTCGGCCAGCACCTGGCTTTCGACCAGACACCCAATCGCCGAAGCGGCGCGCGGGATTACGATCGCATCGGGTTTGAGCAGCCGGGCATGGGCATCCTCAAAGGTGTCTAGGACGTGCTCGGTCAACAGATCGCTGGAGAGAATTTCCGAAACCAGAATATCCGCGCGCTCTTGCAGATGCGTGCCCACCTGCAATTCGCTTGACGGCGCGGTGTGCACCGTAATCTGGTCGGCATAACCATTATCTTCGATGATTTTGCGCGCCATATCGGCGATGATCGGGACCATTTCGCAGGCGGTAACAGAACGCGCACCGGCGCGTGCGGCCATCATCGACAGCAGACCGCTGCCCGTGCCGATGTCGAGCACGCCGGCATTGGGTCCGGCCTTGGCAATGGCGGCAATGATGGCGGCTTCGAACGCGTCGTTGCGGCGCACGTCGTTGAGCATCGGGATATGCCAGAAGGGCACCATTTCGGCGCTCAGTCGGCGGATCTGATGCTGGATATGAATATTGTCCGGCTGCAATGCAAATGCGCGGGTGAACTGGTCCAGCGCTTCGCTAAGGCGCCCCGCATTGGACAGCATCACTGCCAGATTATTCGCGGCGATGGGATTGGCCGGGTCGGCAGCGCAGCTAACCTGTAGCGCGGTGATGGCGAGGTCCAGCTGCCCGGTGCGGCTGTAGATCAGGCCTATCTCATGATGGGCAACCGCATGAAATGGGTCGATCAAAAGCAGCTGATCCCAAATCTCCATCGCCTCTTCGTGCGCGCCGCGTAGGCCCACTATGCCCGCCAGAATCGGGAGCACCTGGACAGCGCGATAACCCTGTTCGATAACCAAACGATAACGCGGTTCGGCAGCCGCCAGATTGCCGGCTTTCTGCAGCTGTATCGCCTCTTCCAGCATGGTGCGAGTCAAGGCGATATCGTGCGCGGTATCTGTCATGCTGATCCCCAATCAGTGCTGCTATTTCAGCGCTCACGCTTATTAACTTTGCGCCTTAAGGAGCTGTCCATGGCCAACAGAGGCACTCCACGTAGTGCCTGCAGGAGTATTGGGGGATGCAGCGCCCCGGTCAGGTCAATTCCCTGATAGGTATGGTGTTTGTCCGGGACAGTTTGCCCTCCGTCTAATTCTGGGGGATTGCGAGCGCCACACCATTGAAATGACTTGAAGGCTCTACGAGTTGCACTAACGTCATAGCGCACGCACTTGATTTCGCCGTGACCGACTTTGTTCCAACCGATGATGGAGTTCTGACTTGATCGGCAAAGGGTTATCGGCTGGCATTTGCTCTTTGGCGCTCATAGTGCTGACCGGTTGCGTTTCGGTAGCAGAACCGCAGAGCCTGGACGCTTCGCCGCTTGTTCCCGAACAATGGAGCGCGGCAGAACCCGGTGCGCTTGATCCTGCTATTGCGAGCTACTGGACACAGCTGGGCGATCCGTTGGTGAGCGAATATGCACAGCGTGCGATAGCCAACAATCGCGACCTTGCGGCTGCTGCGGCCCGCGTGGCGTAGGCGCGGGCGGGCGTGGAGGCAGCGCGCGCGGGCTACCTTCCGCAAGTCAACGCGGACGGGGGTGTTCAGCGCGATGTCGGCGACTTTGCCAGCAACGATGTGCGGTTCTCGATCGACGGAACGGCGCGGTGGGAGATCGATCTGTTCGGGCGGATCGGCTATGATGTCGCAGCCAACCGCCAACAACTGAGCGCGGCAGGGTTTGCGCTTGCCGACCTTCAGCGGTTGATTGTTGGTCAAGTGGTGCAGACCACGGTGTCTGCGCGCGCGTTGGCGGTGCAACTCAGGATCGCGCGCGAGACGCTTGCGGTACAGGATGACAATCTGCAGATTGCAGGCTGGCGGTTGCAGGCCGGGCTGACTTCGAGTCTTGATGTCGAGCAAGCCCGCGCGCAGCGTGCGCAAACCGCTGCCACGATCCCTGCGCTCGAGCGCGATCTTGCGGCGAGTGCGAACACCATCTCGACCTTGATCGGAGAGGCGCCCGGGCCGGTTCGGGCCGCCTTGGCTGATAGCTTTGTGATTCCGGTGCCGCCGTCTGGCCCCGGATATCCCAGCCCTGCCGAAGTCCTTCGCAACCGCCCCGACGTACGCCGGGCAGAGACCACTGTTTTGGCCGATGGAGCGCGGGTCGGGCTGGCACGCGCGCAACTGCTCCCCTTGGTGCAATTGACCGGAACAGTGGGCACCGGGGCAGGCGGAGGGGTTAATCCGTTCGACATCATCAGCGGCGGGATCATCGGCAGCTTGCGCCAGCTGATATTTGACGGCGGCCGCACGCGCGCACAAATTCGAGGGGCCGAGGCGCAGGCTGAGGTATCTCTGGCTAATTGGGAGCAGACGATCTTGCTGGCGCTGGAGGATGTGGAGTCGGCCACGGCCGCTTTACAGGCGGCCCGCCGCCGGGTTGAACTGTTTGGGCAAGCCCAAGAGGCGTCCGAGAATGCTGCCATCCTGGCCCGCAGCCAGTATCAGGCCGGGCTGATCGACTTCCAGACCTTGCTGATTGCCGAAAACAATTTGCTCGTCACGAGCAACGCGGAGGCCGCGAGCGAGGCTGAGCGCGCCAATGCCTTTGTCCGGTTGACGCAGGCGCTCGGCGGAGGCTGGCAGGTCGACGCTGTAGCCAATGCGGCATCGGCGCGTTTGAGAGGATCACCTGAGTGAGCGTGGCAATGAACGACAGCACCGATCGATCCGGGAATATCGATGATTTCCTTGGCACAAAGCCTCCCCCACGCTGGCGCCGGTGGATGAAATTCTGGCTACCTGGGATTATTCTGCTGGTGCTTATCCTTACGATTGCGCAGTGCGCCAGCTCGGACAGTAAACCGAGCTACATTTCACAGGAAGTGGAGCAGGACTCGCTCGATCTCACGGTGACCGCCACGGGCAATCTGCGGCCCACCAATCAGGTGCAGGTCGGTTCAGAAATCTCGGGCCGAATTGACGAGATTTACGTCGACGTCAATGACCGGGTCACGCGCGGGCAAGTCGTGGCTTTGGTCAATACTGATGTCATCGATGATCAGATCATTCAGGGGCGGGCCAATGTGAATGTGGCCCGCGCTCAGGTGGCGCAGGCGCGGGCTACTCTGAAGGTTGATGAGGCCCAGTTGCGCAGGCAGCGCGAAGTGTTCAAGGTTTCAGGCGGCCGGGTGCCGAGTGAGATCGAGATCGAACAAGCCGAAGCTGCGGTCGAGCGTGACCGGGCCGCACTTGAATCCGCGCTCGCCAGCGTTCGCGCCGCCGAAGCGCAGCTTGGCACAGCCCTCACCAGCCGTGAGCGCGCCGTGATCACCTCGCCGGTTTCGGGTGTCGTGCTGGCCCGGTTGGTCGAGCCTGGGCAAACCGTGCAGGCCGCTTTCAACACTCCGACGCTGCTGGTAATCGCCGAAGATCTCAACGCCATGCAATTGCGGGTCGAGATTGACGAGGCCGATGTGGGACAGGTGTTCCGCGGGCAGGCGGCAACCTTCACGGTTGATGCCTATCCAGGGCGCCGCTTCCCGGCGAAGGTCGAGCGGGTTGATGCAGCTTCAACCAAGACGGCGAGTGAGGCGAGCGCACAATCAGCCGGTGCCGCAGCGGGCGGCGCGGGCACAGTTGTCAGCTATGAGGCGCGGCTGTCAGTCGCTAACCCCGAAGGGCTGCTCAGGCCCGGAATGACCGCTGCGGCAACCATCGCCACCAACAGCACCGGTAAGCGCTTGCTCGTGCCCAACAGCGCCCTGCGTTTCCGTCCGGATGCTGAGGAGAAGGAGGCGGGCGGGGTACTCAATCCTGATATCGGGCTTCAGCAAAACGAGCAGAAAGCATCGATCGGTGTCGGCAGCCAGCAGCGTGTCTATGTAATTCAGGCTGATGGGACGTTGAAATCGATAACGGTAGTGACCGGGCAGAGCGACGGCCGACTGACAGTCGTGCGGGCAAAGGCGCTCAAGGCGGGAATGAAAGTCGTTACCGGCAAGAGTGCCAAGCCCAAATGAGCCTCAATGCGCCTCACGGTGAGCCGCTGATCCAGCTTGAGGGCATCACCAAGACCTTCGGCACGGGTGCAGCGGCGTTTCAGGCGTTGAAGGGCGTAGACCTGACAATCGAGCGCGGCGATTTTGTCGCGGTGATGGGGCCATCGGGTTCAGGCAAGTCAACCACGATGAATATCCTTGGCTGCCTTGATGTGCCGACCGCTGGTATATTCCGTTTCCGCGGCGTGGAGGTGCAGGCGCTAGATCGCGACCAGCGCAGCCTGCTGCGGCGACGCTATATGGGTTTCGTGTTTCAGGGCTTCAATCTGCTCGCGCGCACCACGGCGGTGGAAAATGTCGAGTTGCCGCTGCTCTATCGCGGAGAGCGCAAGGCCGAACGCCGCGCCGCCGCGTTGCGCGCGCTTGATCAGGTCGGGCTGGTGCCCTGGGCCGATCATACCCCGGCGGAGTTGTCAGGCGGCCAGCAGCAGCGCGTGGCCATTGCCCGCGCGCTGGTAACGCAGCCCGACGTGCTGCTGGCAGACGAGCCGACCGGCAACCTTGATACCGAACGGTCGATCGAGATCATGGAGCTGCTGACCCGCCTCAACAACGAAGGGATTACCATCCTGCTGGTCACGCATGAAACCGAGATGGCGGCTTTTGCGCGTACCATCGTGCATTTCCGTGACGGACTGGTGGAGCGGATCGATCGCAATCTGTCCGCCCGTGTTGGCGCCCAAGAGGGAGACGCGGCCTGATGCTTGGGATGTTCGGATCGACCCTGCTGCTTTCTTTCCGCGAGATTCGGCGGCACCTGCTGCGATCATTCCTGACAACGCTGGGGATCATCATTGGGGTCGCCGCAGTGATTACCATGGTGACCCTGGGTAACGGCGTCACCGCCTCTGTCAAAGACCAGATTTCTTCGCTCGGATCCAATGTGTTTATCGTCTTCCCGATCGAAGGCGACCGCAACACGCCGCGACCGTTCGAACAAGCCGATATTGACGCTATCGGCAGGCAGATCGCCGGCGTCGTTGAAGTGGCCGGCAGCGTCAATGCTGCCGGCATCGCGTTCCATAACGGTCAGGATTGGTCGACTGGCGTTCAGGGCGCCGACAATGAATTCCTGCGCGCGCAATCGATTGACGTTGTCGAAGGCCGTCCTTTCACCACCGAGGAAGCCCAGGCAGGCAAGAACGTCTGTCTGATCGGCCCAAAAGTGCAGGCGGCAATCTTCGTTGCAGGCACCAGCCCGCTGGGTGAGCAAATGCGCGTGAGCCAAGTGCCCTGCACAGTGATCGGCGTTTTGGAAGAGCGCGGCGATGGCGGCGGCGGCAGCGATCAGGATAACACCGTGATCATGCCGCTGAAGACCGTGCAGCGCCGCTTTACTGGGAATGACAACATCCAGTTCTTCGTGGTCAAGTACGACGAAGGTTATGCCAGTTCGTCGATCCAGGACGCGTTGGTCAGCTTGCTGCGCGAACGCCGCCTGCTGCAAGGCGATGCTAATAACGACTTCAATGTCATCGATACCGCTCAGGTGAACCAAGCTCTTGGTGCCGCGACTGGCGCGTTGACGGCGATGGTGGCGGTGATCGCAGGCATCAGCCTTTTGGTCGGCGGTATCGGCATCATGAACATCATGCTTGTATCTGTGACCGAGCGGACCCGGGAAATCGGCATCCGGCTGGCCATCGGGGCGCTGGCGCGCGAGGTGCGAATGCAGTTCCTGACCGAAGCCGTGGTGTTGTGCTGCCTAGGCGGGGTTATTGGTATTGCTCTGGCGTTGGCGCTGTCGCTGGGATTGTCGGCGCTGATCGAAGTGCCTTTCGTTTTTGACCCGGTGATCAATGTGCTCAGCTTTGTGTTTTCGGCCGTGATGGGGATCGCGTTCGGCTACTATCCTGCCAGCCGCGCCTCGCGGCTCGACCCGATCGATGCGCTCAGGCACGAATGATCCCCCCGAGCATCCGCGCCACATAGCGACATTGCCGCACCCCGTAACCTTGCCTATCGTCGCAGCGGGGAGAGTCGAATGATGAAGTTTCCGGCAACTCCGGATGAAATCACGTCAGATTGGTGGGCAGCGGTGCTGGGCCGCGCGCCCGATCGCTGGAGCTGGGAGCCCACTGGGACGGGCCAGGTCGGCGACAGCGTGCGCTTCACGCTCGACTTTGCCGATGAGGCTGGGCCAGCGACGCTGGCAGGCAAGTTCGCAGCGGCCGATCCAAACAGCCGGGGCACTGCCGCGATGCTGGGCCTTTATGCCAAGGAAGTGCATTTCTACCGCGATCTCGCGCCGCAATTGCCGATCCGCACGCCCAGAATCCTGTTCGCGGAAATGGCGGAGGATGGGGCCAGCTTTTGTCTGTTGTTCGAGGATCTCGGCCCGGCGCGTGGAGGCAATCAGCTCGCTGGGTGTTCGCTGGGAGATGCGCGCGCGGTGGTGAAACAGGCCGCAGCGCTGCATGCGCCCAGCTGGCATAATGCGCCGATCCTCGATCTTGACTGGCTCCAGCCCAATCCCGCGGCGGCTGCGCAGGTCAAGGCGCTGTATCCCCACGCCCAGTCAATTTTCCGCGAACGCTATGCCGACGTGCTTGAGCCGGAATACATGGCACTGTGCGAGCAACTCGCCGAATTCACCGCCGCGAATGATCGTGCGCATGAAAAGATCAGCCTTGTCCACGGCGACTTCCGACTCGATAATGTGCTGTTCGATATCAAAGGCGGGACCGAGCCGGTGGCGGTGCTGGACTGGCAGACGCTGACAATCGGCAATGGGTTGACTGATATTGGCTACTTGCTGGGCTGCGGGATTGGTGACGCGTTGCGCCGAGCCCATGAGCGTGAATTGCTCGAACTTTACTGCGTCGAAATGACGCTGCGCGGTGTGCCGCTCACCATCGAATACATCTGGCACGACTATGTGCTTGGCGCTTTGCATGGCGTTTCGACTGCGGTGTTCAGCGCTGCATTTGTTGTCCGCACGGAACGCGGCGATGCCAATTTCCTGTCGATGGCACGCGGTGCCTGCGCGCTGTGCCTAGAACACGGCAGCCTTGATTTGATGACGAAGGGATAGACGATGGCACTCAGCCGGGGCGACGATTACCCGATCCACCAGACGCCCGATCCGGTCGCCTATTCGGGCACGGATCGCAACTTCTACGATCGCTATTTCTTCAACGGCTATGCGCCCGATGGTAGTAGCTTTTTTGCGGTGGCTTTTGGGGTTTATCCGCATCTCGACGTGGCTGATGCGCATTTCTGCGTGGTCCGCGGCGGGGTGCAGCATTGCCTGCATGCCAGCAGAAGATTGGGTATGGAGCGGATGGAACTGGCTTGCGGGCCTGTCCGCATCGAAATCATTGAGCCGCTGCAAAAATTGCGTGTGATTGTGGAAGGCGAGGGTATCGCCGCCGACATTACCTTTACCGGCCGCGCCTTCCCGATTGAGGAGCCGCGTTTCACCTGGCGCATCGGGCCGCGCACGATCATGGATTACACCCGACTGACTCAGAACGGGCACTACGAAGGCTGGATCGAGGTTGACGGCGTCTGCACGGTGCTGGCGTCGGGCACCGAAGGCACGCGTGATCGCAGCTGGGGCGTCAGGCCGATTGGTGCAGCCGATCCGCAATTTGCGGGCGGAATGCCGCAGTTCTTCTGGCAGTGGAGCCCGATCAACTTGGCCTCCCGCAGCGTGTTCTATCACCTCAACGCCCATGCCGATGGCACCCCATGGAACACCCGCGCGGTCATCGCCGCAGATGGGAATGGGCCGGAAGCCTTCACTGAAAGCCACACGCCCCACATGGCTACGCAGCTAGCAACTGGCACGCGCTGGCCCGCCAACAGCGTTCTGACCATCGGCGAGGAGCGGTTCATGATTGAACCTGTAAGCCGGTTCCAGATGCGCGGCCTTGGCTACACCTCGCCCAAATGGGGCCATGGGATCGACCACGGCGTGCTGGAGGTGGAGCGCGAGGACATTGATCTGGCCGCAATCGATCCGGCGCGGCCTGATAACCTGCATGTTCAGATGCTGTGCCAGGTGACCGGGTCCGATGGCGAGACCGGCATGGGCGTGTTCGAGCAACTCGCCATTGGCGACTACGCGCCGCTTGGCCTTGCGGGTCTGTCCGCGCCAAGGTGATGCGTAGCTGCCGATTCAAGAGCACTGCGTTTCGATCAGGGACAGAGCCATAACTTTGCCGACGCTGCCAACGTAGAAGCGAGCAAAGCTAATTTGTGATGGTATTTCATTCTTGAAACGACGTTGGAAACGCTCCAACACGCGTGCGGGTGCCAACGACAAAAGCAGGTAAATTTGGTGGCAGGACGATGTTTACATCTCCTGCTTAAGCCAACTGCGGCGCGATCAAGGCGTAAGGCTTTGTCCGCTTCAGAAGGGCTTCCGGCACAGGCCGGCAATGGGGGTTTAAGGTGATTAGTTTCCATCCGACCGGCAGTTCCGCCATCCGCTTCAGCGCGCGTAAAGCCCCTGCCTTGGCGGCCAGCCTTGCGCTCGGCTTGGGCGTCACGTCAGCGGCCCATGCTGGAGAGCCTGCCGACAGCGAACCAAGCTCGCAGTCGCGCATCATCGTCACTGGTAACAAGGAAAAGGAAGCTGGGCTTGATCGGATCGTCACGCCGATCCTCGATACGCCGCAGTCGATCAGCATCGTCACCAAGGAAGACTTGGAAGATCGCGGGATCACCAATCTCAATGATGCGCTTCGCAATGTTGCCGGGTTGACGATAGGCGCGGGCGAGGGGCGGTTTCAGGGCAATAATGCCAGCCTGCGTGGCTTCTCCACTGTCAACGACATGTTTGTCGATAATGTCCGCGATTTTGGCTCCTATTTCCGTGACACCTTCGACGATGAGTCAATCGAGGTGCTTAAGGGTCCGTCCTCCATTTTGTTCGGGCGCGGATCGACAGGCGGCGTCATTCACCGGGTCAGCAAAAAGCCGGAGGATGATGATTTTGGCAGAGTAGATGTGCAGGCGGGACTGGATGATACGCGCCGGATCTCTGGGGATTTCAACCGTGGCGGATTGCTGGGCGAAGGCAGCGCATTTCGGATCAACGCGGTCTACCACGAAGCCGGGGTGGCCTCGCGCGACTTCGCCCGCGTCAAACGATGGGGTGTTGCACCAAAGCTGATATTCGGGCTTGGTACCGATACGCGGCTGTTCCTCGGCTATGTCCATCAGACCGAGCGCAACCGCCCTGACTATGGCGTTCCCTGGTTTCCCGGCACGGTGACTGCACCGGGGGCGCCCGCGGCGGTGGACCGATCCAACTATTACGGGTTCACCAATGATTTCCTGAACACTGACGTCAACATCTTCACGGCCAAGCTCGACCATGACTTCAACGAGACGTGGCAGGCAAGGACGATATTTCGCTATTCGCGCAACACGCGAGGGTTCCGCTACAGCGAGGCAATAATCCCTCGTGGTACGCCTGCAGGCACGCCGTTGTCAGACATAACGGTATCGCGCAATCTGTTCGAGGGTTCGTCAACCGACGAATTTTTCCAGAACCAGACCGATTTCACGGCCGATTTTGAATGGGGCGGTACGCGCCATGTCCTGATTGTTGGCGGCGATATCGCGCTCGAAAGCCCGACCACCACATTGGTCGATAACTTCAATATCCCCGGAACATCGCTGACCAATCCCGAAACGATCTTTTTCGACAGCGCACCTGTCAGTTTCGTCCGGCTGCGATCACGTCCGCGTTCCACTGGCATTGGCCTGTTTGCCATTGATACGATTGAATTCGGCGATAGCTGGCGCGCAATTGTCGGGGTGCGCTGGGACAGTTTCAGAACCAACTTTACTGGCGAGTCTTTCAACCGGGCCGGGGTTCGGACGGATTTGGAACTTGATCGCACCGATCGCAATCTCAGCTATCGCGCTGCGTTGGTTTACAAGCCGACGGCCAATGGCAGCATTTATGTCGGCTATGCCAACAGCTTCAATCCCTCAGGTGAGGGGGTTGAATCGGTGATCTCTTCGTCGCGCAACTTCGCGACCTCCAATCTCAACCTCGCACCTGAAACCAGCTTCACTTACGAATTGGGAACCAAGTGGAACCTGTTCGGGGACAAGTTCCTGGTTACCGCTTCTGTGTTCAGTATCGAAAAGGATCAGGTCCGCGTGCCCGATCCTGATGTCCCCGGGTTCAACACGCTCGGCGGGCGGCAACGCGTCGATGGGGCGGAGATCGAGTTTGGCGGGGAGATTTTGCCCGGTTGGACAGTAAGCGGCAGCTACTCCTTTCTCGATAGCCAGACGATCGAAACCACCGCTCCCGGACCGATACTTGGCGCGCCGGTGTTGCAGACCCCGCGTCATATGGGGGCACTTGGGACCAAGATTGCCATCACGCAAAAGTTCACAGTGGGCGCAAACGTCGTTTCGATGGGAGATCGGCTGGGCCAAAATCGCGCCAGCTCGTTCCTGGTCGCGCCCGGCTTCACGATTGTCGATCTCAACGCGCGTTACCAATTTTCCGAGAACCTCTTCGCACGGATCGTGATCAATAACCTGACCGACACGCTGTATTATGAGCAATTGCATCCCTTCCACGTGATCCCCGGGGCTGGCCGTAACGCGCTTGCCTCGTTGCAATGGTCGTTCTAGCTTTTGCCGCATAGGCTAGGGGGCTCCAATGCTGCACATTCCCGGAGTACTGGATGCGCGAGGCCTGGCGCAGGTGCGCGGGCTATTGACCGGCGCGCTGTGGGCGGACGGCCGCGCGACGGCAGGGCACCTGTCGGCGACGGTAAAGCACAACCGCCAGCTCGCCGAGGATGACCCGCTTGCCTTGCAAGCAGGCGCTCTCGTGCTTGATGCGCTGACCCGCCAGCCCCTTTTCGCTGCCGCCGCGTTGGCAACCTGCATCAGTGCACCACTGTTCAATCGCTATGAGGGCGGAGAAACCTATGGCGATCACATCGACGGGGCCATTCGTCCGCTGGCGAGGGGGCGGATGCGGGCCGACCTGTCGGCGACATTGTTCCTGACCGATCCTGATAGTTATGAAGGGGGCGAACTGGTCATCGCAGTGCCCGGCGGCGAAAACGCGGTGAAGCTCGCCGCCGGGGATATGATCCTCTACGCCTCAGGCGCGCGCCACCGGGTCACACCGGTTGTGCAAGGGCAACGCGATGCCGCGGTATTATGGGTTCAGAGCCTGGTGCGCGATCAGCAGCAGCGCGGGATGCTGTTTGAACTGGATCAGACAATCCAAAACCTAAGCGCAGACAGCGCGAACGATTCTCATGTGCTGGCGCTGACCGGGCTGTATCACAACCTGTTGCGGTTGTGGTCTGAGCCATAATTTGCAGCGTCGCAAGTTTGCCAAGTAAAACAATGGGCGGTCAGCTGTGGTTCATGTGGCCGGACCGGGGTAATTGCAAATACATGACTGTGCGGCACTTAAATGACGCCATATTCAGTACTTGTAAGAACGCGCCTAAGTCGTGTTTTACCGTGCGAATGAGTGGCCAGAATCCGACCTAAGTCATTGATTTTATAAGTCCCATTCTGGGACTAAAAAATGTTAAACAAATCGTTTGTGCGCTCGCCATCTTGGCGTTATTTCGTATCATGTCGGGGGGAAATCACCCTCGACTCGGGGCGCGACGAATTCAGGCCGGCGAGAGCTTGGATCGTCTCCACACTACAGTTGAAATCAGGCGTCGATTGATTCGCAATCGGCGGGTGGTTGGTCGATTTTCCTTCTCTGCGTTGACGGTGGTCAGCGCAGGCTGAGGGGGTGCGGCTACGTTCGATTTTAAGGGGTGACTACGTCATGAAGAATTCAACCAAAGTTTGGGGGCTGATTGGAGCCGCCGCAATGTTTGCGCCGGTGGGCCTGTCCGCACCGGCACTCGCCGATGGCGGCAAGACCGGCCCACAGTCCACCAGCGCCGCATTCCGCGCTGATGTCGACAAGATGAAGAAGAAGACCAAAATTAAGGCCGGCTCGACACTGGATCGTCTGCTCGAATGGCACACCGTGATGCTCGACGCCAACGCGCTCGACCACACTGCAAGTTCGGGTGTCGCCGGTGACCAGCAGGGCCCGGTTCGCAACAGCCGCGCCTTCGCGATCATCCAGATCGCCGTGTATGATGCCGTGAACTCGTTCAGCCTTAAGTATGATCCGTTCAGCAGCGGACTTAGTCGTGCGCCCGCTGGTGCTTCGAGGGATGCCGCGATTGCACAGGCCGCCTACACCGCGCTCAGTGCGATGTATCCGCGCCAGCAGGCTCGCCTCGACCAGTTGTTCTCGTCGGACATGAGCCAGATCAAAGGCACTGCGCAGTCGATCGCGGCTGGCCGTGCGGTTGGTCTTGCTGCTGCCAACGCGATCCTGAACGCACGCACCGCTGACGGCGCCGGCCCTGCGGGGACTTCAGCGGTTGTTGATTTTGGTAACGGCGTCGGCATGACCGCTAGTGGCCCGCTCAACATCTTTGGCGAACAGGTCAACGGCAACTTCACCGATGCGCCGCGCTGGGCTCCGGACAGAGGTCCAGCCGACGATGGTGTGGTTGCAGGGGTCCGCAATGCTGCACTCGGTTCGACTTGGGGTGCTGTGACCCCGTTCGCGCTGAGCCGCGGTGACCAGTTCCGGATCCCGGCCTATCCGGCTCCGGGTTCGCCGCGTTACATTGCTGCTTATCGTGATGTATTCCGCAACGGCGGTGAAGACATCCTGGGCGTGGTTGGCACCAACAACACCGCTGCCAAGCAGTTCGTCGGCAACTTCTGGGGTTATGATGGCGCCCCCCTGCTCGGCACCCCGCCGCGTCTTTACAATCAGATTGCAGTGGTGGTTGCAAACACCCGCAATCTCAAGGATGTTGATGATTACTCGCGCCTGCTGGCGCTGGTCAACGTAACGATGGGCGACTCCGGCATTGCCGCCTGGGACAGCAAGTACTTCCACAACTACTGGCGTCCGGGTAACGGTATCCGTGAAGACGATGGCGTTCCGGGCACGCGTCAGCTTGATAGCTGGCGTCCGTTCGGCGCTTCAGTGATCAACGAAGTGGTGCCTGAGCGCTTCACTCCGCCGTTCCCCGCCTATCCGTCGGGCCACGCAACCTTCGGTGCCGCCATGGCGCAGTCGGTAGCCAGTGTGTTGGGCAACTCGGTTCGCTTCACCTTCGTTTCGGACGAATACAACGGCACTGGCTTTGACCCGATCAATGGCGGCCTTTCGGTCAACAACCTCCGTCCGTTCGTGCCAGTTCGCTACCGTTCGCTGCTCGAGGCGCAGGAAGAAAACGGCCGCAGCCGCGTCTTCAACGGCGTCCACTGGGAGCCGGATGACACGGAAGGTCAGCGTCTCGGTGGCCAGATCGTGAACTTCACGCTGACGCAGAAGTTCCGTCGCCGCTAAGCGCGGACGCTAGGCCGTAAGGTCTCGTGAAAACATTACGGCCGTGTCGTGACTGCCACGACACGGCCTTTTTTCTGGCGATTGAAGCGATAAAGCCAATCCGCTATTCAACCATCGATCCGACAACAGAATGGTAATTCCAATGCGCAAACTGATCTTCCTGCTTTTGCCGATGATGCTCGCGGCCAATTGCAGCGCGCCTGCCGCGCAGACCGCTGAGGCCAATCCAGACAAGTTTATCGAGCCTGAAACTTCCGACATGGTGGGCGCGCAGGGTGAGGGTAACTCGGCTCTCAAAGCAGCCAAGCCCGGCGAACCGCTCAGCCCGTTCAACGCTGATGGCTCAACCAAGCCGAACTTTGAAACCGAAACCTTGCTCCGCCTAAATGCGATCATGCGCAGTACAAAGGCGACGATCGACAAATACGACCAAGTCCGCCCGGCCATGGAAAAACTGGTGGCAGATGCCAAGGCGGCTCCGAACGATACAATCAAGGCCGCGAAGGCGCGCGAGGGTCTGGAACAGGTCCGCGCACTGCAAGCCGAAGCCATCGCTTCGCGCAAGGACCTGGAGGTCGAGGGGCAGAAGCTGGTCGACAGCAAGCAATACTACGATCAGGTCGTTTTCAGCGGAATGGCAATGTTCGTCACCCGGGTCGAAAACGAATTCGCCGACGATCTCAAGGCAATGAACGCCAGTCTCAAGCCCTGACATTGGCCCGAAGCCGTTTGTGGATTGGGGGAGCGGCGGTCAGCGCTGCTCCCTTTGATACATAGACATCTTCACACACGGCGATATTATCCGCGCTGTCAGCGGCTGAGGAGGGCTGCGAGCATATGCTATCCCAACCCGATCATGTCGCCGCGTCCGCCCCGGAAGGCGATCCGTCAGCGCATCTCGCTCAGGGACTGCTGGATCGCGGTGTAATCTCGGCCGATGCGCTCGCCCGCGCGCGCAGCATCGAAGCTGACAGCGACGAAGACCTCGCTACAATCCTGACCCGGCTTGGCATTGTCAGCGAACAGGCCTTGGTCGATTTCTACGGCCAGGCCACCGGTCTGCCGCGCGTGCAAGCTGGCGAATGGCCCGAAAGCGGACAAATCATCCCGGCCGAACAAGTCTCGGTCGCGTTCCTGCGCGAACATCTGGTGGTGCCCTTGCGGCGTGAGGGCGGCGCGCTTGTGGTGGCAACCGCCGATCCGCTGCGCCCCTTCGCCGCCGAAGCATTGGGTCAGTTGACCGCGATGCCGATCACCCGGCGGATCGCAGCACGCGGCGAGATCGAGGCCGCGATTGACCGTTTGTATGGTTCGGGCCGAAACGAAGAGGCGCTTGGCGCCGATGCCGACGAGGATGATCTGGAGCGGCTGCGCGACCTTGTCAGCGATGCGCCGGTGATCCGCGCGGTCAACCGCCTGATCGCCGATGCAGTCGATCAACGCGCCTCCGACATCCATCTCGAACCGACCGAGGACCGGCTGGCGGTGCGCTACCGGATTGATGGCGTGCTGGTCGATCAGCCCGCTCTGCCCCCACAGATGCGCGCCGCAATAGTGTCGCGGATCAAGGTGATGGCGGAACTCAACATCGCTGAACGCCGCTTGCCGCAGGATGG
>Ga0105049_10002020_pt1 | contig 23940 bp, 23 predicted proteins | sample MAT06_FD_78087 | JGI IMG/M metagenome (GOLD analysis project Ga0105049, IMG submission 78087) | Freshwater microbial communities from Lake Fryxell liftoff mats and glacier meltwater in Antarctica - MAT-06 | ecosystem: Environmental > Aquatic > Freshwater > Ice > Liftoff microbial mat | place...
ATTACGCGAATTACGCGAATACGGCGGTTTCGGGTAGCCTCATATGCGCTTTGTCGAAATTCCAACAAGAAAGCTTTTGTGCTTGGGAACACTGCCTTCAAAAGTCCCTTGCCGAGCGCGGGTGATTCAGCGTCGGCGCCGAAACAATTCGCGTAATTCGCGGAATTCGTGGCCCGCAGTTTCAGTTCAGACCGATCACGGCACCGGCTTCATCGGCGGCCCGCCGCGCAGATAGTCGAGCGCAACGCTGCTCAGCGCGCGCACACCGTACGGCAGCGCTTTGTCATCTGCTTCGAACAACGGCGAGTGATTGCTCGGGGCCGTCTTGTAGTCCTGATTCGCGGGTGTCACCCCGAGGTTGAAGAAGAACCCCGGCACGCGCTCGGCGTAGCGAGAGAAATCTTCAGAGGGCATTGTGAGCCCACGTTCGCTTGCACCAGCGTCACCGGCGACACGCTTGAGTGTCGGAATGAAGCGCGCGACCGTCGCGGGATCGTTCGCGGTGACCGGATAGCCCAATTCGATGGTCACGGTTGCCGTTGCGCCACTTGCTTCGGCGATGTTTTCGGCGATGCGTTTCATGCGCGAGTGAATGCTCGTCCGAACGCGTGGATCGAACGTGCGAATCGTGCCGATCATGTACGCACTGTCCGGGATGATGTTCTCGCGCACGCCTCCATGAAAGGCACCCACGGTGACCACAGCAGGGGAAACGGTGAGATCAATCTGCCGCGAGACGATCGTCTGCAGTGCCCCAACCACTTGTGCACCGATCACGATGGGATCGACGGTGTTCGCGGGCATTGCACCGTGCCCCTGTCGACCGTGAATCACGATGCGGAAGTTGTCGGCGCTGGCCTGCATCGGGCCGGCGCGATAGCCAATTGAACCGATCGGACCGGGTCCGACATGCAATCCAAAGATCACGTCAACACCTTCGAGTACACCCGCGTCGATGAGCGCAGCCGCACCACCGCGCGGCGGCACTTCTTCGGCCGGCTGAAAGATGAACTTGACGGTGCCCGGCAATTCGGCGCGCATGCCAGCCAACACTTCAGCAGTACCCATGAGCATCGCGACGTGCGTGTCATGGCCACAGGCGTGCATCACGCCGACGTCCTGCCCCTGATACACGGCGCGCACTGTTGACTTAAACGGCAGGTCCACCTGCTCAGTCACCGGCAACGCATCCATGTCGGCACGAAGCGCAACCGTGGGGCCGGGCTTGCCGCCTTTCAGCGTGCCTACGACGCCCGGAATCCCGCCGACATTCTCCTGGACCGTGAGCCCCAGTGCTTTGAGATGGGCAGCAACGATTCCGGCCGTGCGCTTTTCGGCGTAGCCCAATTCCGGGTGCTGGTGGATGTCATGCCGCCACGCCACCACTTTGTCGACAATCGCCGCCGTGCGTCGATCGATCTCGGCGTTGAGCTTGGGGTCGGGCGTAATCGTCTGCGCGTCCGCACGTGCAGCCGCCACGAACGCGAGCGCAGGTAGCAGGCTCCGAAGAATCGCGACCGCGGCAGAGCGCGACGGGGAGCCCGAACTGAAGTCTGAGTTTCGGGGCATGGACGGTGGGTGGCGGTGATTGCTGGGACGGACAGCGCGCTACAAGCTTGCCTGCATCATACGCACGCGGCAGTGGCGTCCACCAGCGCGGGAAGGTGCGGGACCAAGGGCGCGCTGGCAGCCGGAGGAGCCGTTGCGCCGGCTCGGATTCCGAGCGATCCTCTCCGCACCCTCTATTGGAGAATTCCATGAAGCGTTTTTCAGCAGCAACGGCAACCGTTCTGGTCGCCGTGTGGTCTTCGGTCGCGTATGGCCTCGTGCTCCACGGCAGCTGGAGCGGGATGGTGATGGGCAAGGACGATTCAAAGATCCATGGCACGGCCACGATGAAGGAAGGCAAGGACAACACGACGGAAGTCATGGTCACGCTGACGGGCGACACCCCCAGCACGACACGTCCCTGGCACATCCACGTCGGGAGCTGCACCAAGTCGGGCGCACCACTCGGCGGCGGCAAGCCGTACACGCCGATGGTTGGAGATGCCAAGGGGGCGGCCGAAAGCAAGGCGACGCTGGCGCTGCCACTCCCCGACTCGGGCAGCTACTACGTGAACGTTCACGAGTCGAGCACGAACATGGGCAAGATCGTCGCGTGCGGCGATCTGAAGGCGGACAAGTAGCGCTCGATCGTGGTGCACCGCTCCGCCTCGTCTGCATCGACGTTGATGGGACGTTGGTCGGGAGCGGTGGTGCGGTGCACCCACGTATCTGGCTCGCGGCAGAGAGGGCGCGAGCTGTGGGGCTTCGGCTAGCAATCTGCTCGGGAAGGCCGGCGTTCGGTGTCGCGCGTGAGTATGCACAGCGACTCGATGGGGCCGGCTGGCACAGCTTTCAGAACGGTGCCAGCGTGGTGAATGTCAGCACTGGCGAGTCACGGTCGGTGGAGTTGCCAACCGACGTCGTGGCAATGCTGCTCGAGCGTGCGCAGCGTACCGGGCGCGTACTGGAGCTGTACACGGACAACGAGTACGCCATTGAAAACGACTCGCCACGCGTGCAAGCACATGCGGCGTTGCTGGGCGTGCCCTTCGTCCCCCGTCCCCTTTCATCGTTGCCGGGGCCGTATGTCCGTGCCCAGTGGCTGCTCACCCACGAAGAGGCTCGGATAATGCTCGCGGAACCGCACCCCGGGCTCGAGATCTCACCGTCGACCTCGCCGGTCATGGCCGACACGACGTTCGTGAACATGACGCCCGCCGGAGTGACGAAAGCAACGGCTGTCGAGACTATTGCGTTGTCATACGGGCTCACGCTTGCAGAGGTGATGTTCGTTGGCGACGGAGGCAACGATGTGCCACCCATGCGCATCGTCGGTCATGCAGTCGCGATGGCCAATGCCGAACACGAAGCACGCGCGATTGCCAAGCACGTCGTTGGAGATGTTGACGACGGCAGTCTCGCAGACGCACTGGAACTTGCAATTACACTCTACTCTTTGCCGCACCTTCCATGACACTTCTTCGCACGTTTGCTGCAGCCCGCGCCGGTTCGGCTCTGGCCATTGGTGTGCTTTCCGCGACCGCGCTTTCCGCGCAGCAGCCGACCACGTACCCAACCAGCGATCCCAACATTCAGCGGATCTTCCGACTCGGCATGGACAGTTCGCATGTCCAGCAGCTCGGTCAGGCGCTGCTCGACTCGATCGGTCCACGTCTCACTGGCAGCCCTGGTATCACGGCCGCAAGCGACTGGGCCATCAATCAGTACAAGTCGTGGGGCGTTGAAGCCAAGCGTGAGCAATACGGGACCTGGCGCGGATGGCGTCGTGGTACGTCGCACATCGATCTCGTGGCGCCGCGCACGCGCTCGCTCGAAGGGACAATGCTCGCGTGGAGTCCGGGCACCGCCGGCAAGGCCGTGAAAGCCGAAGCGATCGTGTTGCCGAAGTTCAAGGACAGCACGGAATTCGTCGCGTGGTTGCCGAAAGCGAAGGGAAAGATCGTGTTGCTCTCGCCGGCGTTCCCCACCTGTCGTCCGTCGGAAGACTGGTTGCGATTCGCGACACCCGCCTCCAAAGCACACATGGACACGCTCGTCGCCCAAGTCCAGCGCGACTGGGGGGTGATGACGGGTGCGGACTTACGGCCCGACAGCAGCAAACTCTATCGCGGCACTGGCTACTCACTGGGACTCGGCACTGGCTCCCTCGGGGTGCGCCTTGAGAAGGCCGGCGTTGCCGGCATGCTGACGTCACGGAACAAGCTGAGCGGCTTCAGCAACCCCTTTGCGCCTCCCGGCGGCGCGTTCCCGGTTGGCGGCGGGCGTGGTGCGGGCGGCGGCGGTGGCGGCGCTGGACGGGCGGGTGGAGGCGAGAGCATGCGCGGGGGCGGCCCGGCTTCCAGTCTCGCTGCGGCGGCGGCGGGCCGCGGTGGATTCCAGAATCCGAGCTCTGGTGCCGGCGGTTGGGGCGTGGTCGAGGTGTTCGAGACCTACAACACGATTGCGCCGGCTGTGACGTTGAGCTGCGAAGACTATGGGCTCGTGTTCCGCCTTGCCGAGAACAATCAGAAGCCGATGGTGAACCTCGATCTCGACGCGTCCTTGCTTGGCGAACAGCCGGCGTTCAACACGCTCGCAATGATCAAGGGTTCAGAGAAGCCCGACGAGTACGTGCTGTTGTCCGCGCACTTTGACTCGTGGGATGGCTCGTCGGGCGCGACGGACAACGGCACGGGCACGCTGATGGCGATGGAAGCGATGCGCATTTTGAAAGCCGTGTACCCCAAACCAAAGCGCACCATCATGGTTGGCCACTGGGCGAGCGAAGAACAGGGACTCAACGGCTCGACGGCGTTTACCGAAGACCATCCCGAAGTCATGAAGGGTTTGCAGGCGCTCTTCAATCAGGACAACGGAACGGGACGCGTGCAGTCGTTGTCGTCGTCAGGGCTCACCAACATCGGGCCCCATCTCCAATCGTGGTACAGCAAGCTTCCGGGGTTCTACACGGATAGCCTGAGTGCGAACGTGGTTTCCTGGAGCTTCAACGACATACCCACGGGCAATCCGGGCGGGACTGACGGCGCCGTCTTTGCCTGCTTTGGCACGCCATCGTTCGGCATGGGCGCGGTGGGCTGGAACTACAGCACCTATACGTGGCACACCAACCGCGACACGTACGACAAGGTTGTCTTTGATGATCTCAAGCACAACGCGACGCTGGCGGCGTTGATGGTGTACCTCGCGTCGGAAGATCCTGACTTCATCAAGCGCGACAAGTCTCCGGGCACCTGGCCGGCGAATTGGCCGGCGAACTGCGGCAAGGTGCCGCGCAAGACGCGTCCGCGGTTGTAAGACGAATGCACGCTCGTGAACCTGTGTCGCTCGGAGAGATTCAGGCGGCACAGGAACGATTGAAGGGGATCGCAGTGCGCACGCCACTGGTGCGACTGAATGTGGATGACGCGCCCGCCGAGATTTATCTCAAGCTCGAGAACCTGCAGCCAATCGGTTCATTCAAGCTGCGCGGCGCCGGTAACGCGCTGGCAATGGCGACCGCGGAGCAACTCTCCGAGGGCGTGTACACCGCGAGTGCGGGCAACATGGCGCAAGGTGTCGCGTGGTGTGCTCGACGCATTGGTGTTCCCTGCACTGTTGTCGTTCCCGATCACGCGCCCGCGACCAAGCTCGCGGCTATCGAGCGACTTGGCGGCACGGTGGTGAAGGTGCCGTTTGACGAGTGGTGGCAGGTGCTGATGACGCACGAGTATCCGGGAATGAAGGGGTTGTTCATTCATCCGGTGTCGGCGCCCGCCGTGATGGCTGGTAACGGTACGATCGGTCTCGAAATCATCGACGACCTGCCCGATGTGGATGCGGTGGTCGTTCCCTTCGGCGGCGGCGGACTGTCGTGCGGGATCGCGTCCGCGTTGCGTGCCGTCGCGCCGCATGTGCCCGTGTACGCGGCCGAAGTGGAAACGGCAGCGCCGCTTGCGCCATCGCTCGCTGCGGGTGCGGCGCAACACGTGAACTATACGCCGACGTTCGTTGACGGCATTGGCGGCAAGAGTGTGCTCGCCGAGATGTGGCCGGTGGCGCACGAACTGCTACGCGGCTCGGTCGTGGTCACGCTTGACGCGATTGCTGGCGCGATTCGGATTCTGGCCGAACGCAATCGTGTGATTGCCGAGGGAGCCGGCGCGGCGTCAGTAGCGGCCGCGCTCACTGGGAAAGCGGGCGGCGGGAAAGTGGTGTGTGTGGTGTCGGGTGGTAACATCGACGTCGCGAAACTCACCCGAATTCTGCAGGGAGAGACGCCGTAGTCACTCGGCTGCACATCGGCGTCGTGGTTCCCTGCCGCCCCCCGACCGACGCGTGTCAGTCACCAAGCAACACGTCGATCTCGTTGTAGCCGGTTGGGACGGTGATGCCGGTGCGGGACGCCCCAGCGCCAATGAGGGCTTGGACGGAATCGGGCGCGCGGCGACTGGTCCAATGCGAGTCAACACATGCGCGCACGGCGAGCATCAGCGGCGTACGGCCGCGACCGTCCGCATCATTCACGGGCGAGCCCCGTTCGATGAGCAGCGCGACCACTTCGTGGGCGGCCTTCCACGCGGCAACGTGAATGGCGAGACTCATGGGCGCGATCTCGAAATAGCCGTCACCGCTCATGTAGCGCACCGTCACTGGCACGCCGAGGTCGAGCAGCAAGCGCACGCCGTCGACGTTGCGGTTGCCGGCAAACTCCGACAATAGCGTTCCGCCCTCACGCTGCAGCACTGGAACGATGTCAGGGCGCGCCGCGATCATTGCACGCGCTGCGTCGCCGTTGTTCATTGCACATGCGGCGACCAGTGCGTCAAGCCCAGTGAATTCCGCGATCACACCGCGGCGCGCCGCTTCGGCGAGAATGTCTCCTCGGCCACGACGCGCCCCAATCCGAAATGCGTTCGGGAAATGGATGTCTTTCGTGATCGCAAGATCACCGCCGTGATCGAGCATCAGTGCGATCTTGGCCATGTCGTTGTCGCGACGGACAGCCTGCTGCAGCGGGGTCACTTTCCAGCGAGAGAGACTGTTGGGATCGGCGCCGTGCTCGAGGAGATACCGCATGCCTTCGGTGTCGTGCCAGTCGGCCTTGCGCACCAATAGCGACGTCATGCTGTCGGCCGTCAGCTTTCCACTCTCGACCAGCGCCTCCATTGCGCCATTGTCGTATGTCTCCGGCGTGTGGTAGGGCGTCTCGTCGTCATTGGGGTCGGCACCACGCGCGAGAAGCAGGCGCGTAACGTCGGCGTGATGTGCAATGCCCGCCGCGCCATACAGCACGCTTTCAAACGTCGGCGTCGGTCCATACTGCGAATCGAAGAACCCGGCGTTCGGATTGGCACCGGCATCGAGCAGTGCTGTCGCCGTGCGGACGAATGCATCGCTTCGGGTGTCGTCGAGTCGAAAAAACCGCGAGAAGCACAGATACGTCAGTGCGTCCCAGTTGAACGGTCCGCCTTTGCGCGTGGCATTCTCTAAGTCGAGCGTGAGAAGATCGCGTACCGCCGCGTCATCACCAAGCACCGCTGCCAGATAGATGTTGCCGCGCGCACCCTCCGCCGCGATCGTGGGGTCGGCCGCAAGCATCGCGTTAGCTTCGTCGAGCGCGCCTGAGGTGTGATAGCCTTTCTGCGGCACCGACGCCGCGATGATGAAGTCGTCTCGATTGGTCATGCTTATCACTGCTTTGGGTGAACACCACGCGCACAGCTGACGTGAAATATGAGAACCCGTCGGTCGTCCCGCACTGCCAACGCCGGGCCGTTTCCACTGGTAGGGCTCTTGATACGGTTTAAGCCCCGACACCGAGCCCGCAGACCACGACTGGCGCACCGCCGTCCGGCGGCGTCACTTCATATGGCACATGCGTTGCTTCCAGTCCTCACCGCACGCACGACTGCACGCACGACTGCATACTTACACTGCACCCACTTGAGAGGTTGGCGATGTCGCTGTACGACGAGCTGGATCTGCTGGATCAGGCGGAGTCCGAGGTACGACTGGTTGCCGACGGAATGGAGTTTGCCAGTGACGTCGATCGTCGACAGTGTGTGTTGGCCACACTGGCCGCTGCGGCCGCAACCACGGTGAATGCCTGAAACGCACAGCGGGTTCACCGGGGAGAGTTTAGAGTATGCTGCAATCGCGCGTTAGGTTCGGGGGTGCGCGCGCGCGCGCCACCGCAGCCTGGATAGCAGGCGCCTTCGTCGCCTTGCTCGTGGTGTTCTTCACCTGGCTTCGCTTCGACGACCCCGTGCCGCGCTTTGCGGCTCGTCGGGGGCAGGTCGCCCGTGTGGTGCGTGATGGCCAGACGGTGGAAGCCGGGCACCGCCTCGAGGGGGTCACGCTGCGTTCATCGAGCGGCATGACTGTAGCAATGCTCATCAAGCGTCCGCTGTCCGAGACGCCGGCACCGCTGGTGGTCGTACTCGGCGGGCATGCCACCGGGCGCGATGCAGCCCTGCTCATCCCTGACACGCAGGGGCGCGTGGTGGTGGCGCTGTCGTATCCCTATCTCGGCCCGCATCGCATGAAGGGGCTCGAGGTCCTCCGCTGGGCACCGGATATCCGTCAGGCGCTGGTGGATACGCCGCCGGCGATTCAGCTGGCCCTCGACTGGTTGCTGCAGCAGCCGTGGGTAAATCCGCGCGAGGTGCATGGCATCGGGGCGAGCCTCGGGACGCCGTTCATGGTGGTGGCGGCAGCCCGCGACCAGCGCATTACGCACCTCTGGAGCGTGCACGGCGCGGGTCGCTCACGGGACTTGCTCACGCACAACGCCAAAGCCAATGTGCCGGCGGTTCTCGCGCCGCTGGCAGGGTTCCTTGCCGACATCATCGTCGCGGGCCCGTGGCTGACGCCGGAAAGATGGGTGGCGCAGGTCGCCCCGCGGCCCTTCACCATGCTGAATGCCATCGATGACGAGAAATTGCCGCGTGCCGACATCGAGGCCCTCTATGCGGCCGCCAGACACCCTAAGTCGCTCACCTGGTTTCCCGGCGGCCATATGCTGCGCAGCCGCCCCGAGGTCGTGCGGGCCCTTGTAACGACGGTGCTGGATCGCATGCGGACTGGGGCATCATAGCCGCTGTCGCGCGCAGCCGGTGTCACGGTTGCGCGCGCAAATACCTGCTGGCGTGCTCGTGCGAGCCCCCACGAGGTGGCCTCAGGAGCATCCCAAGGTGGTGTAACGGGTCGGGTAACGCCCGACCACCCGACACTTTCGGCGACGATTGTCGTAGGGCTGTCCAACACCTAACATCAGCGCGCGTCCCGTTCCGAATGGAGCGGGGCGCGTTCTCGCAAACGGCGCGAATTGGCGCTTCCCGGAGACGGTCATGGCCCTTGGCGATTTCCTGCGCAAGCAGTTCATCGATGTCATTCAGTGGACGGAATCTGGACCTGGGGTGCTCATGCACCGCTTCCCGATGCGCGACATGGAGATTCAGAGCGGCGGCAAGTTGACCGTTCGTGAATCGCAGATGGCCCTGTTCGTGAACGAAGGTATCGCGGCCGATGTGTTCGGACCCGGACTGCATACGCTGCTCACAGGCAACTTGCCGTTGCTCACGAACCTGCAGAATTGGGACAAGGCCTTCGAGTCGCCATTCAAGAGTGACGTGTACTTCTTCTCCACGCGCGTTCAGACCGGACTGCGCTGGGGCACGCAGCAGCCGATCACCATTCGCGACAAGGAATTCGGCGCGGTGCGGTTGCGCGCGTTTGGTATGTACAGCTTTCGGGTTGCCAATCCGTCTGTATTTCACACGAACGTTGGCGCAACCGATGCCGAGTACACGGTCGACCAAATCGATCCGCAGCTGCGCAATGCCGTGATCGCGGGTTTCACGTCCGCGTTTGCGAACGCGCAGGTTCCGTTTCTCGACATGGCCGCCAATCAGGCGGAACTCGCAAAGCAGATCGCGGCGTCCGTTGCACCGGCCTTCGAACAGCTTGGCCTGCGGCTCGAATCGTTTGTCGTTGAGAATCTTTCGCTCCCCGACGAACTCCAGAAGCGTCTCGACGAACGCATCTCGATGAACATGATCGGCGATCTCCGTGCCTACACGCAATTCCAAGCCGCCCAATCCATACCGATTGCGGCCGCCAACGAAGGGGGCATCGCGGGACTCGGCGTCGGTCTTGGCGCCGGCATGGGAATTGGTGGAGCGATGGTTGATGCGATGCGTGGTGCAACGACACCAGGCGCGGGCAACGCACCGCCCGTGCCACCAGTCACGCCGGAGCAAGCGCCCTCGGCCACAGCCGGCGCAACGAAGTTTTGCATGCATTGTGGCACTGCCATTCCAGCCGCCGCGAAGTTCTGCCCGTCATGCGGGCAAGCGCAGCTCGAGTGATCGCGAACGGCACGGAGTGGATTGTCGAGGCGTATGGTTGCGATCCCATCCGCCTCGGCGACGTGACAGCACTACAGGCGCTTTTTGCGACCATGGTGCAGGAATTGTGTCTGCACCCTGTTGCCGAGGGCGTGTGGCATCGCTTTCCGGGTCCGGGCGGCGTGACTGGCATGGTGCCGCTGGCCGAGTCACATCTCACGGTGCACACGTTCCCTGAGCACGAATCGCTATGCCTCAATCTGTTCTGCTGCACACCACGCGCAGCCTGGCAGTGGGAACGCGGCCTGTTTGACGCCGTTGGCGCGACAGACGTTCGCGTGCGCTCTGTGACGCGCGACTACGCCGCGCAACCAGCACGCGCATGACCGCACCGGCAGCGCGAAGTACTGCGTGTCCAAACTGTGGCGCGCCGATTGTGTTCCGATGGGCGCAGGCGGTGCAGACAACATGCGCATACTGCAAATCAGTCCTGGTCCGCCGCGACCTCGATCTCGAGCGCGTCGGACAGCAGGCCGACTTTCCGCACACCGGATCGCCCATTCAGTTGGGCACAGAAGGCAAGTGGGGAACACGCGCGTTTGTTGTCGTCGGGCGCATCGCGTACGCGTGGTCGCGTGGACGCTGGAACGAGTGGCACTGTCGCTTGGCCGACGGACAGAGCGCATGGCTTTCCGATGCACAGCTCGAGTACGCGATGACTGCCGCATTTACTCCGGACGATCCGCTTCCCGACGTGGCCAAGCTACATGTGGGCGATGAGTTTCATTGGCGTGAGGGCACGTTCGAAGTTTCCACGCTCACGCGCGCGCGGTACGTCGGCACGGAAGGCGAGTTGCCCTTCACATCCTACGACCGTGACGAGTGCGTCTTCGTCGATCTGCAGAATCCAGACGGCGGGTTAGCGACGATCGACTCGACCGACACCGTACCCGTGTTGTACGTAGGCGAGTATGTCGACTTCGACGCGCTCTCGTTCCGCAACCTGCGGGAGTTCGAAGGATGGTGAACTCCGCGATTGATCCGGTTCGACCGCAACCGCAAGCGTCGTCATTGAGCTGTCCATCATGCGGCGCGGCGATTCTGCTGCGCACGCAGGGTTGGTCGTCGACGGTGGTGTGCGCGAGCTGCACCTCCCTACTCGATGCAGCCGATCCGAATCTTGCTATCCTGCAACGGCACGCGAATGCCGGGACCGTTACGCCCAACCTTCCACTCGGCTCACGCGGAACGTGGGGTGGCGCCCCGTGGGACGTGGTCGGATTTCAGCAGGTGACAATCCGAGTCGAAGACGTGGACTTCTCATGGGAAGAGTATGTCTGCTTCAATCCTTATCGCGGATTCATGTACCTGTCCGAGTACAGGGGTCACTGGAACGTCATCGAGAAATTGCGTCGCCGTCCAAACGTGCAAATGGGTACGCGCCCCACGGCAAAACTCGGTGGCGTCACGTATCGCCATTTCCAGACTGCCAGAGCGATGACGACGTTTGCGCTCGGCGAGTTTCCATGGGAGTTGCGTCTCGGTGACACGATCGTTGCAAAGGATTACGTCGCGCCGCCTTATATGCTCAGCGCCGAGTCGAGCGACGCTGAGACGACGTGGTCGCGCGGTACGTACACGCCGAGCGATGTGATACGGAAGGCGTTCAACGTTGACAGTCACTGGATGAAACCGGTCGGCACGTTCGCCAACCAGCCCAATCCATACTCAGCGTTCTCAAAGTCCGTCGGCAAGTCGCTCGGCGTCCTCGTACTGGCGCTCGCAGCAATGTTGTTGCTCAACATGGTCAGCGCGGCCAACGACAAAGTGTTCGAGCAGTCTTTTACGTTTGTGCGAGCCGATAGCACAGCGGCCGCGATCGTCACGGAGCCGTTTGATTTGAAAGGGCGTCCATCACGACTGGAAGTTGACGTGAACGCCAGCGTCAGCAACGACTGGCTGTTCTTTACGCTCTCACTCATCAACGAGCAGACGGGCGAAACGCGCGAGTTCTCAGAGCAGGTGAGCTACTACTACGGCCGCGACCAAGACGGTAATTGGTCGGAAGGGGACCGGAGCGAGTCCGTACACCTTTCGGCGGTTCCGCCCGGCCGCTACTTCTTGCGGATCGAGCCAGAGGGGGGGGAAGCGAGCGTGCCCAGCGTGGCGTACTCAGTACGCGTCATCCGTGACGTGCCGAGCTTCTTGTTCTATCTCTTTGCCGCGCTCGCGCTGGTAGTGCCGGGACTGCTGGCACTCATGCCATCAGCAACGTTTGAATCGCGCCGCTGGAGCGAAAGCGACTACGCCCCCGACACGAGCAGTTCAGACGACGAGGACGCATGATGGCCAGAGTGTACACACTATGGGGCATTGCCGTACTGCTGGCGCTCGCGACTGCCCAGCTGCGCGGGTGGTCCATGACATCGACCACCAACAGCAAGCAGAATCCCCGTTCGGTGCGCGCCAATCCGGGCGCGTATCGCTCACCCTACTATCTCCCGGGGCGCACGCTCCGCGGCAAGTAACGGAGTCCGAGAATGGATGTTGTCTGGCAGAACGTCGCGAACGCCGCAGTCTTTGCGGGGCTGGGCGTGGTGTTGTTCGTGATGGCGTTTTTCATCGTCGACCTGCTCACACCGGGCAAGTTGTGGGCTGAGATCAGCGAGAAGCGCAACACCGCAGCCGCGATTCTCATGGGATCGGTTGCGATCGCACTCGGCATGATCGTCGCCGCTGCAATCCATTGAAGATCGCGTGAACGTCGCGCTATTCGTTTCCGTTTGTCTGATCGCGGCGTGCGGGCTCATTTACGAGCTCGTCGCCGGTGCGCTCGCGTCGTATCTGCTCGGCGATAGCGTCACGCAATTCTCCACGGTGATCGGTACGTACCTGTTCGCAATGGGGATCGGCAGTTGGCTGTCGCGCTTCATTGTGAAAGGACTCGTGACCCGCTTTGTGGTGATCGAGTTGCTGGTGGGAGTCGTCGGCGGATTCTCGTCACTGATTCTGTTTCTCGCGTTCGCGTATACCGATGCGTTCCGGCCTGTGCTGTACGGGCTCGTTACACTGATCGGCATTTTTGTCGGCCTCGAAGTGCCGTTGCTGATGCGCATTCTGCGTGACCGGTTCGACTTCAAGGATGTTGTCTCAAACGTGTTGACCTTTGACTACATCGGCGCGCTCTTCGCTTCCCTGCTCTTTCCGCTGCTGCTCGTGCCGCGCCTTGGCCTTGTTCGATCGGCGATCCTGTTTGGCTTCGTGAATGTGCTGGTGGGACTGTGGAGCACGTGGCTCTTTCGCGATGTGCTGGCGCGGCCACGCTGGTTGCAAGCTGGCGGCGTGATTGCCCTCGTACTGCTCGGTGCCGGACTGTGGAAAGGACAAGCCATCACATCGCTGGCCGAAGAGGGGATGTACGCCGATCCCATCATCCTCGCCAAGGACACGCGCTATCAGCGCATCATCCTCACCAACTGGAAGGATGACCTGCGGTTGTATCTCAACGGCCATCTGCAGTTCGCATCGCGCGACGAGTATCGCTACCACGAGGCGCTGGTGCATCCGGGAATGTCCGCCGTTCCCTCCCGTGCGCGCGTGCTGGTGCTCGGCGGCGGCGACGGACTCGCAGTACGCGAAATCCTGCGCTATCCCGATGTGAAGCAGGTCACGCTTGTCGATCTCGACGAGGGGATGACCTCGCTCTTTCGCACGCATGTGAGACTGAACACGCTGAACAAGGGATCGCTCAGTGATCCACGCGTCACGGTCATCAACGCCGATGCGTTCACCTGGCTCGATGCAAACGCGATGCAGTTTGACTTTGTCGTCATCGACTTTCCCGATCCGTCCAACTACCACGTGGGCAAGTTGTACACGAGTGCGTTCTATCGACTCGTCAATCGACATCTCGCGCCCGGCGCGATGCTGGTGGTGCAGAGCACATCGCCGATGTTCGCGCGTCAGTCGTTCTGGAGTATTGTGGCCACGTTGCAGGGTGCGGGCTTGCGCACGTGGCCGTATCACGTCTACGTGCCCAGCTTTGGTGAATGGGGTTTCGTGATCGCGGGCACGTCGAGTTACGCATTTCCGTCGTCGGTGCCCGATGGGCTCAAGTATCTCACGGTGTCTGCGATTCCATCGATGTTCGATTTTCCGATTGACATGAGCGCCGTTGCCGCGGAGCCGAATCGTTTGAACGATCAGGTACTCGTCCGGTACTACGAGCACGAGTTTGACGCGATCAATCGGTAACGGGGGCGCATCGTGAGCGATGAGCTTTCGCGCCGAGAGTTTGTTGTTGCCGTCGCCGGATTGCTCGCTCTGCCAGTGCGCGATTCGTTGGCGGCGCATTCGCCCGCGCTCGTCGGGCTGACACGCAAGAGCGGACACACGATCGCCGGCGGCTACGTCGACGATGACAGCGCCCGCGGACATGCTCTGCGCGATGGCACTCCGATGCCGCGAGCACGCGAACGTCGCAAGAGTGCAGTGGCAATCGTTGGTGGCGGCATTGGGGGGCTGAGCGCCGCGTGGCAGCTCGACAAGCTGGGCGTAAGCGATTGGACGCTGCTGGAGCTGTCGGGGGCGACTGGCGGCAACACCCGATCGGGGGAAAACCCGGTCTCGCGTTATCCGTGGGGCGCGCATTATGTGCCGGTTCCCGCCCACGATGCGACGCATGTGCGTCAGCTCTTTCGCGAACTCGGGCTGCTCACCGGCGTGGACACTTGGGATGAGCGCACGCTCTGCCACTCGCCGCAGGAACGGCTGTGGCAGCATGGCCGATGGCATGAGGGGCTTGAACCGCTCGACGCCATGAGTGCTGCCGATCGTGCACAGTTCACGCGCTTCGAGTCAGTCATCGACGAGTGGCGTTACACGCGTGCGTTTGCGGTACCGTCGGTTCCCGGTCACGAGCGTGGGAGCGCGGGCAAGTATGCAAAGGCCCTCGACGCGCTCGATGCGCAGACCGCTGATGCATGGTTGCGCGCACAGGGCTTTTCGTCGGCCGCACTGCGTTGGTGGGTGGAGTATGGTTTGCGCGACGACTACGGAGCGTCACTGCCGCAGGCCAGCGCGTGGGCAGCGGTGCACTACTTCGCAGCGCGGGAGGCCACCGAGCGAGGCCCGCTCACGTGGCCGGAGGGCAATGAGTGGATTTCCCGTCGTCTCACGCAGCGGCTTGACGCGACCCGTAGTGGTCGCATCGTCACGAATGCACCGGCGTTCAAGATCGAGCGCACGGGCAAGCGGTGGCTCGTCAGCACTTCGGCGTTGGAGGTGGAGTGCGAGTGCGTGATCTGGGCGGCACCATTGTTCGTGTTGCCGGGTGTGCTGCCGTCGGTGCGGGTACCAACCAGCATCGAGTACGCACCGTGGGTAGTTGCCAACCTCACGCTGTCGCGTGCGCCGAGCGAGCGGGGAGCCCCGCTGGCGTGGGATAACGTGATCTACGGCAGCCCATCGCTCGGCTACGTCAACGCCCAGCATCAATCGCTCGCGACGCCATCACAGGAGATGGTGTGGACGTGGTATCACGCCGTCGTTGATCGGCCGTCACGGGACGCACGACTGTGGCTGCGGCAACGGCCGTGGGGTGAGTGGCGCGATCAGATTGTGAATGATCTCACGCGCGCGCATCCGGATATCGCAGACTGTGTGACGCGCGTTGACGTGTTGCGATGGGGGCACGCAATGGCGCGGCCAACGCCGGGTGTGCGCGCGCGCGTGAAGGCCCTGCAGGCGTGGACACCCGCGCCAAACGTGCACATCGCACACGCCGATATGAGCGGCATCAGCCTGTATGAAGAAGCGCAGTGGCATGGTGTCCACGCGGCGCAGGCTGTCGCGCGCACGCTCACAGCGCGCTGAGCACCATCTTTTTCACCGCACGGCGACTCACCCTTCCTGCGGCGTTCCGTTCCAGCTGCGCAGCACAGCAGATGCGTTTGGGTGCTTTGACCGAGCGATGCTTCGACATCGCCCCGGAAGATCTTGAAACCGCCACTGTTGGTCGTTTCGCGCATGCGACCTTGAATGAATAGGTAGCCGCGTTCGTCGAGCAGCCCGACTGCGCCCGTGGCCAGCAGTGCGCCTTCGGGAGACATAATGCCGACGTTCACCACGTCAGACGGGCGCCCGACCGATGTGAGGTTGCGTTCGTCCAGTAGCTCCGCTGCGCGCATACCGCTGATGATTTGCGGCGCCTCCACCTGTCCGCAGGCCCTCTCGACCACAGGTCCGAAGAAGTGCTGGCAGTCGCGAATACGTTCGGGCGTCATCGGCGCGGCTGAATAGATCTCGTGCCGTAGCGACGCGAATGACTCGCGTGGAGTGGCGGTCTGCTCCATCAGTGCATAGAGCAGCGTTGGCGGTGCGGAGATCGTTGTGACTGCATGCGACGAGATTGCGGAGTTGCAGCGGATTCTGGATGAGGTTGTGGCTGGCGGCTGAGGATGTAAAACATTCGGCACGCGAACCTCGGTACAACCCCTTGGGTCGAACGAATGCGGATCGCCTCCTGTCCGTGATCTTTACTGTACGCCGGGATCTTTCTCGCGTTGTCTCTGCCCGACCGATGAGTGATTCGGAGCGCTCTACCTATGCGAAAGTCACCGAAGATTCCCATTAAGCCGATTCCCGTTTTCGCCTCTGAAGCGGAGGAGCACGAATTCTGATCGACGGCCGGCCCGATCGAGCACTTCGACCGGTCGCAGCGTGTGTCGTTCCCAAATTTGAAGCCATCGACAGAGACTATTTCACTGCGTTTGCCGCAAGGCATGCTCAATGAACTCAAGGTGGTCGCGAACGAACGGATGTACCCTATCAGTCTTTGCTCAAGGTATTCCTCGCGGAACGCATCGCCGACGAACGCGCGACCCGTCCAAAGCGATCACGACGCGCGAGCGCATAGCCAGGTCGCAATGTCGGGCACTGCTTCAGACGCGAAGCACGCTGGACTACGTCGGAGACCGCGTCGGTTCTGGCGCGCTGGCTACCTGCGCTCATATCAGCTAATATTGGGTATGAGCGCTCCCAAATACGCCCGCATCGCGATCACGCTTCCGCCGGACGATCTCGCTGCCGCGGACCGTCTTGCAGCAGCGCAGGATCGGTCGCGCAGTTGGATTGTAGCCGAGGCGCTTCGCCAGTACGTCGCGCGATCGGAGCCGTCGGCCGCGCTCGGCGCCTCGCGGCATAGGCAAGTGTTGCGAGATCTGCAGCAGACCGCGGAGGCGCGAATCCGCGACGCCGAAGAGCGCGAGATAAAGGCTGTCGATCGGGACCACGGTCATTCGCTGGAGACGCCGGTGCGCTTCGCGACCTACGATGAGTTCGCAGAATGGCGACGGGCACCCCCTAGCCCGTGACCGGCGCCCGAACTCGAGTGGCGCGGCTGTGCGCGTTGCTCAATGCAGCGGACGCGCGCTACGTGATTGTGGGGGCCACCGCGATGCAGCTATGGGGTACGTCGCGCTCGACCCGTGACGTGGACATCCTGATCGAGCCGACACTGCAGAACGCCGAGCGTGTGCTCAAGGCATTGGGCGAACTTCCGTTCGGCGTTGCGCGGGAACTCACCGCCGCCGATATCCTCAGTCGCGGAGTCACGATGATCGGTGACACCCCCAACGTCGATGTGCTGACGCGCGCCTGGAATGTGCAATGGAAGGATGCTAGTCGAGACTTTGCCGTTTTTACGGTGGATGGCGTCCCCATTCCTACGGTGTCGATTGAGCAACTGATTGCGTCGAAAGAGACAGGCCGCGCTCAGGACGTAGCGGACGTGGCTGTACTGCGGGCGATACTGCAGCAGCGGAACAACACGACCGAGTGAGTGCGCGGATCGGTGCGCGCGATGTCGCCGCCGGGAATGACGGGACCCTGGCGGAGTACCGGCGCCGACCAACAGAAAGCGCCCCGCCGATTGCTCGACGGGGCGCTCTCGTACCTCTATGTCAATCAACACTTTACGAATAGCTGGGGCGGGACTCGAACCCGCGACCCCGGCATTATGAGTGCCGTGCTCTAACCAGCTGAGCTACCCAGCCCTGCTCAACACGCAACCGCAATCCCACCGTACAAAGCAAACGGCCGGCCCTGGTGAGGACCGGCCGTTGCATACCCTGAACTCAACCGTGAACAGCATCCCAAACCATGGCGGGGGCGGGATTTGAACCCGCGACCTTCGGGTTATGAGCCCGACGAGCTACCAGGCTGCTCCACCCCGCGGCAGTTCGAGGAAACTAGTGGGGCACCGAGGGGAGTCAACCCCAAAACGAACCCTTCATGGACTTGTTTTCGCCCGTGTGCCGACCGAATCACGACCGATGCGCGCACTGTCGCGCACAATGGTCGTCGCCGAATCACCCCTGGCCGCTCCGCCCACCCAGTACAGCACTTCCTTGTCACCCTGCACCATCCCAAACCGCTCGCGCGCCATCTGCTCGAGACGCACGGGATCCGTCGTGACAGCCTTGTACTCCAGCTTGAGTGAATCGAGCTCAAGCCGCTGCCGCGCGAGAGTGGCACGCACCGCGTCGCGACGTGCTCGACTGTTCATCAAGTCTGTCGTGGTGTACTCGCCCCCCTGCACCAGTAGCACGAGCACAGCCACACCGGCCGCGACCGACGCACCACGGGTGAGCAGCCGACGGAATGGGGTGTCTGCAGTTTTTGCCTTGGGCGGCATCGGAGCGGTTACAAAAACGCCTACAGACCAAACAGCGATCCGCCCGGATACTCGGCGAAGTCTTCCAACTGCTCTTCGATACGCAGCAGCTGGTTGTACTTGGCAACACGATCCGAACGCGACGGTGCACCTGTCTTGATCTGCCCAGCCTGCGTAGCAACCGCGAGATCGGCGATGAACGTGTCTTCCGTCTCTCCGCTGCGATGCGAGATGATCGAGTTGTAACCGGCCGCCTTCGCGAGCTCCATCGCCTCGAGCGTCTCGGTGAGCGTGCCGATCTGATTCACCTTCACGAGAATCGCGTTGGCGATCTCCGCTTCGATGCCCTTCGCGAGAATGGAGGTGTTGGTACAGAACAGGTCATCGCCAACCAGCTGACAGCGATCGCCCAAGGCTTCCGTCAACAGCTTCCAACCATCCCAATCGTTTTCGGCCATGCCATCTTCGATGGAAACAATCGGATACTCCTCAATCCATTCACGGTACATCTCGACCATCTCCTTCGGACTGCGCGCCTTTGCACCACTCTTCCTGAACTGATACGCGCCGTCGCGGAACAGCTCACTCGCGGCGACATCGAGCGCGAGTGCCACGTCATGACCGGGACGGAATCCCGCCGCTTCGATCGCTTCGATGATGATCTTGAGGGCGTCTTCATCACTGCCGAGATTGGGCGCGAAACCACCTTCATCACCAACGCCAGTCGACAACTTCCGCGCGACCAACACCTTCTTGAGCTCATGAAACACCTGCGTGCCCATGCGCAGTCCTTCGCTGAATGACTCAGCGCCGACCGGCACGATCATGAACTCCTGAAAGTCCACCGTGTTGGTCGCATGCGCGCCACCGTTGATGATGTTCATCATCGGCACCGGCAACGTGCGCGCCATCGGTCCGCCGAGGTATCGATAGAGCGGCAAGCCGACTTCGATGGATGCGGCACGGGCAACGGCCATCGATACGCCGAGCAGCGCGTTTGCGCCAAGACGACCCTTGTTCTCAGTGCCATCGAGCTCAATCATCGTGCGATCGACAGCCATCTGATCGGTCGCGTCCATCCCCTCAAGCGCTCCAGCGATTTCACTGTTCACGTTGGCGACGGCACTCAGCACGCCCTTGCCGCCGTAGCGCGCGGCGTCACCATCACGCAGTTCAACCGCTTCGCGCTCGCCGGTTGACGCACCGCTTGGCACCGCAGCGCGGCCCGCCGCGCCGGTCTCGAGAATGACGTCAACTTCGATGGTCGGATTGCCGCGGCTGTCGAGGATTTCGCGCGCGCTGACGGAAACGATGGGAGCCATATGCCAGTTTTGAGTTATGAGTTTTGGGTACTGAGTACTTCCGTAGCTGCGGTCGTCGAGCGTTGACCGCGAGGTGCGACCATCGGCTGCACGTTATACTCGGTGCGCAACAGATCAGCCATGTGGGCGTGTACGCGTTCGGCCAGCATGTCGCGGTCGTTGTAGTCCAGACCATCGGTGGGCACTGCGTCCAGCAAATGTACATGCACTGTGCCTGGCGTCGCGCGAAACGAGCCGCGCGGATTCACTTCGATGGTGCCGTGAATGACAACGGGCACGATCGGCGCGCCGGAGCCGATGGCAAGCACCAATGGTCCTTTCTTGAATGGACGCAGGGAGTAGTTGTGACCACGCGTCCCTTCGGGATAGACGAGTACGCGTTGCCCTTCGCGGATTTTGTTCGCCGCGTCTTCGTAGGCACCGAATGCGGCTTTGCGATTTTCACGATCGATGTAAATCACGCCCACCGCGCGTGCTGCCGCACCAAAGAGTGGAACGCGTTCGAGCTCGCGCTTGGCGACAAAGCCGTAGCGCGGCAACGCGTGAATCATGGCCGGGATGTCGAACCAGCTCACATGATTGGCGACGAAGACGAGTGGCGTGTTCGGCGTGATTCCCTGGCCGCCGTGCACGACCACTTTCACTCCGGCCGCCTTCAGCAGCCAGTTCGCCCAGTTACGGGTGCAACGCTCGTAGATGCCACCGGGCGTGTGCGGAATTCCAAGGAGCTGCGCAACGATCACCGTCGATCCGAAGATCAGGGTGCCGACAAGCAGGGCGACGATAGTCAGGGCAGTCCGCATTACGACGTAAAGTGATCATGCCCGGGCACGAATTCAACGCGGTCATCGATATCGGTGAGTCCGACGATCTCGACGGTGCCGCCGGCAAACGGCTCCACTACCTCGCCGATGTCGGTCAGCGGTACGGACGAGTGCTTCGACCAATCTGCCTGTAACGCCGCTGCGACCGAGGGCGACGCGGTTGTCAACAGCTCGTACTCTTCGCCGCTGGCGAGCGCCTGACGCGCACTGACGCCAGCTCCAGCGGGCACACGAGCCCCGTCAATCCGAATTCTCACCCCGCTCGCAGCGGCGAGATGCCGAGCGTCCGCGGCGAGCCCGTCGGAGATGTCGAGCATCGCGTCGACCCCGCCAGCCGCAAGCCGCGCCCCCTCGGCGAACCTCGGCGTCGGAGACGCGAAACGGGCCCGCGCCCACCCCGAGGCCTTACCGCCGCTATTCCACGCGCTCAGCGCGGCCCCTGGGCCGCCCAGCGTCCCGGTCACGAGCAATCGGTCGCCCGGCTTGGCGCCGCTGCGCGAGACCGGCCGCCCTGCGGAACCGATCACCGTCGTGGTGATGCCGAACGCGTCGCCCTGACTGAGGTTGCCGCCAATAATCCGCGCACCGGTGGGACGCAGCACTGCGGCGATTCCATCCGCGACGTCACCGAGTCGTGCGCGCCAGAGCTCAGGCACCACGAACGACAACAACAGTGCGTCAGGGCGAGCCCCCATCGCTGCGAGATCGCTGAGTGCGGCGGCAACAGCGCGTGCACCCACTTCGTGCGGCGTGAGCCACCCTTCCCGAAAGTGCGCACCATCGATGCAGGCATCAGTGCTGACGACGATCTGCCGGCCGGCCTGAACGCTCGCGGTCGCGGACGCCAACACCGCGGCATCGTCGCCGATATCGGCCGCGAGATCGCCCCATCGCTCCATCAGCAGACGGATGGTGTCGAATTCAGCGCCAGGGCCGAGGGATTGGTGGGGGCGCGGGGTTTGGGGGTTGGGGACTGGGGACTGGGGCGTCATGGGAGACCGCCATCGGCCATGCGCCGTAAACGCAGGATCCCCGCCGGCGTCGAAATCCAGAACCAGTCTTTGCTCGCGACAATGTCTGTTGGTGGCGCCGGCAGCTCGTTCGGCACGCGCAGGACGCGCAACGCACCGCCATTGCGAGGCACGACGAGAACACCATCGCTTCCGGCCAACCACATGGTGCGCTCGTCGATGCCGACGCGAAGCACTTGCCCGACCTGGCGGACGTCGAGTTCAGGCACGCGAGCGGGTTCTGTCGCGCGACGTGGCGTCAGACGGAGCACGGCGTCGTCGGTCGCGGCGAGTAACACGGTGTCGCTCCACGCAAGCGCGCGGATGGCGCGCCGGAGCGCGAAATCCGCACCGAGCGGTCGAACGAGTGCGCTCGCATTCGTGTTGCCGTTGCTCACCCCTGCGAGGGCAACGAGTCCGGCGGGCGTACCTATCCACAGAGTATCGCCGATGGCCTGCAGCGCATAAATGGACGTGTTGCCGAGCAGCCGTGCACCAATGCCGCGCGTGCGTGGATTGCGGAGGTCGCTGCTGTCGTTCACCCACGCGAGTCCGCGCGCGGTGCCAACCCACGCACCATCGCCAACGGCCGCGATCGCGTAGACCCGATCGTCGGGCAAGCCGTCGAGTGTGGTCCACGCGGCAATGTTCTCACCGGCGTCGGTTCTCACGCGCACGAGTCCACGGTCGGTGCCAATCCACGCGCGCTGCCCACGCACCGTCATCGCTTGCGCGCGCATCCCGATCATGGGCACGGCGATCGTGCCGTCAATCCAGCGCCAACGCTGCAGATCGTTGTTGGTGAAGCTCAACCCGCCGCGCTGTTGGAGTTGGCCCAGTCCGGCTGCCCAGACACCATCGAGCGCGAGTGCAAGCGCCCCAATGCCGCTCTCCAGCGGGCCAAAGCGCAGCGGTGTCGTCTGCTGAAATGCCGGGTCCACTTTGTACAGACCGTCGCCACTCGTGCCCAACCACACTTCACTCGCGCGTTCAGGAGACGACGCACCGCTCATCACCGGATACGATCGCAACGCGCGATCGGCGCGTTGGTCGCGAAAGAGCAACGACTGCGGCGCGCGAAGTCCGGGAAACTGCGTGTACAGATCGCTGAGTGACGGCGGCAAGATCAGTTGAGAAACGGCAGGCGGCCCCGCCGCAGGCGTTGCGAGCCCTGTGCGCGAAACGCGCGTCCACTGCCCTCCCGCACGCACGTACACATCACCAACCGGCGACTTGTCGAACGCAATGAGATCAGGCACGCCAATGATGATGGTGCGCTGCACCTGTTCCACCTGTGGGCGATACGACACAATCGCTCCGGGCGCGCCGTACCACACGGCGTCTTCGACAGGATCAGCAGCGAATGCCGTCAGCTGATCGTCGGTGAAGCCGTTGTCGCGGGTAAACGGCGGCAACCAGCTACTGAACAATCGATCGTAAATACCAATCCCACTCGGCGTCGCCGAAAACACGTACCGACGCGAAACGGCAATCGCGCGAACATCGGCAAAACTGCCGATGAACTGGTGCTCATCGCGACGACTGTAGCTATTGCTGCCGCCCGCACCGACCCCGCCCACGCCCGCAGTGGCGCACGCCGTCACCCCGACCGCGGCGACGGCTACGGCGAGTGCGAACAGCGATGCGCTTCGCGTTTGAACAAGTACGGTACGACGACGATTCACGCGTGGGTCCGGAGCGCGGGCAGCTCAGCGATGATACCAGGCGGAAAGTTCGTGGGTTGCGCCATCGCCCGCCACGCATCGGGGAGCGCCTGAAGCACCGCATCGAGAGTGAGTCCGCGAATGCCCCGCGCTTTCTCTGTCGCAATCTCTGCCGCAAGTCCGTGCGCGGTCGCGCCAAGCAGTGCGGCACTGCCGGCAGCCAAGCCCTGAGCCAGAAGCGCGCTAATGATTCCGGTGAGAATGTCGCCGCTGCCACCAGTGGCAAGGAGGGCGGTTCCCCGCGCCACCACGTGCACGCGCCCACCATTCGGCGCCGCAATCAGCGTGGGCGTGCCTTTGAGCAGGACCGTCGCATTCGCGCGCGTCGCGAAATCCTGCAGGACGTCGGCACGGGCTTGCCAATCAGCCGGGACCGGCGCGCCGAGTAGTCGTGCGAATTCTCGCGGATGCGGCGTGCACACCACGTTCGCCGAGTTGGCCCCCAGTTCGCGGAGTGCCGACGCGGCATCGGGCGACGAAGTGTACATCG
>Ga0105049_10002023_pt1 | contig 23907 bp, 14 predicted proteins | sample MAT06_FD_78087 | JGI IMG/M metagenome (GOLD analysis project Ga0105049, IMG submission 78087) | Freshwater microbial communities from Lake Fryxell liftoff mats and glacier meltwater in Antarctica - MAT-06 | ecosystem: Environmental > Aquatic > Freshwater > Ice > Liftoff microbial mat | place...
GCGGAAACGCCCCGGTCGCCATCTGACGAAATACATTTGCTAGGGCTTTATCTTGTGTCACGATCATCTCCCTTCCCCTACCCAATGCCGGAAAAACAAAAACTGATTACCTAAGAATACACCTGAAAAATGAATAAAGCACCGTCAACCTTTCTGTACTTTCCTATACTCAAACTAATCTCTTCATAACTCTTTGTTTATAATGATACATAATTGTTGATCCTTTCAGCTATTAGTTCTTGATAAGTAGTTTTAATAGCGGTATTAACGAGGTTTTTTAAAGAACAAATAAAGATATTCTCAAAATATCTTTATAAAAAATCAAGAATTTTGTCACAGAAAACACTCTTGCAATATTCATTTTTGTAAATCCTGTATAAAACAAAGACAAAACGTGCATCAGATTCTAGTATGCTCCTAATGATCGATCGCATTAACAATTTATATGCTAAATCTGACTGGAAAAAATGCTCTTGTTACAGGTATTGCCAATAACCGCTCCATCGCCTGGGGCATCGCCCAACAACTGCATAAAGCCGGGGCAAACCTGGGTATTACCTACCTGCCAGATGAACGCGGCAAAATGGAGACAAAAGTTGCCGAATTAGTAGAACCCCTCAATCCCAGCTTATTTCTTCCCTGTAATGTCCAAAACGACGAACAAATTCAATCTACCTTTGAAACAGTACGCCAGAAGTGGGGAAAGCTAGATATCCTTATTCACTGTCTGGCCTTTGCCAACAAAGACGATTTGACTGGAGATTTTAGCCAAACCTCTCGTTCTGGCTTTAACACCGCCTTAGAAATCAGCACCTACTCGCTGGTGCAGTTAAGTGGTGCAGCTAAACCTTTGATGACAGAGGGAGGTAGCATCGTTACCCTCACATATTTAGGCGGTGTCAAAGCAATTCCCAACTATAACGTCATGGGAGTTGCCAAAGCCGGGTTAGAAATGAGTGTGCGTTACCTGGCCGCCGAACTAGGTTCGCAAAATATCCGCGTCAATGCCATCTCCGCCGGCCCCATCCGCACCTTAGCATCTTCGGCAGTGGGTGGTATTTTGGATATGATTCATCATGTAGAGAAAGTAGCTCCCCTAAAACGCACCGTCACTCAGTTAGAAGTTGGCAACGCTGCGGCTTTCTTGTGTAGTGATTTGTCCAGTGGCATTACCGGACAAGTTCTCTATGTAGATGCAGGATATGAAATTATGGGAATGTAAGATAATTTGGGCATGGGGCATTGAGTATTAGTATTAGTAAAATTCTTGCCCATTCCCCATGCCCCATGCCCTATGCCCCATGCCCCACTCCCTATGCAAATAGTTAATTCAAACTACGACCAGTCAATTAAAGCCCCTCGGATTGCTAGCGTTCACCGCACCACTGGTGAAACTGATGTGCAGGTTACGATCAATTTGGATGGTAGAGGAACTTGCACGGCGACAACAGGCGTTCCATTTTTGGATCATATGTTGCATCAAATTGCCTCCCACGGGTTGATTGATCTAAATGTCCAAGCCAAGGGAGACTGGGAAATTGATGACCACCACACCAACGAAGATGTAGGCATTACCTTAGGGCAAGCTTTCAACCAAGCACTAGGCGACAGGAAAGGCATTGTCCGCTTTGGTAATTTCCTTGCACCACTGGATGAAGCTCTAGTTCAGGTGGCGCTAGACTTTTCTGGTCGTCCTCACCTCAGCTATGGCTTGCAAATTCCTACTGGGCGTGTCGGAACCTATGACACCCAGTTAGTGCGAGAATTTTTTATGGCGTTAGTGAACCATAGCCAAATGACATTGCACATTCGGCAACTGGATGGCATTAATTCCCATCACATCATTGAAGCAACATTTAAGGCATTTGCGAGGGCAACGCGGCTGGCAGTAGAAATTGATCCCCGTCGTGCTGGCTTGATTCCCAGTTCTAAGGGCGTTCTATGAAAGAAGTCAAGCGCTTTCTGTGTTACTGGGGACTAGGGATTGAAGATTAGGGATTGGGAAGAGAATGAACATGAGGGATTGGACTACAGCTATCAAGGTAAGTCTAGATGAGACTGCAATTTCTATTCATTACTAGCTCAGAACTCGGAATTTCGACCTCTGAACTGGGAACTCCGACCTCTGAACTCGGAACTCCGACCTTTGAACGCGGAACTTCGACCTTTGAACGCGGAACTCCGACCTTTGAACGCGGAACTCCGACCTCTGAACTCGGAACTCCGACCTCTGAACTCGGAACTCCGACCTTTGAACTCGGAACTCCGACCTCTGAACTCGGAACTCCGACCTCTGAACTGGGAACTCCGACCTCTGAACTCGGAACTCCGACTTTTGAACTCGGAACTTTCAGAATTCTAAAAGAACAAGTGAAGTTTTGGGTTGAACTAATATGAAATTAAAGCTACGTGTCACCTTGACAGGGTTAGGGATTTAACCCACGACTAAATTCAAGATCCTATGCTGAGGCTTAATGCCACTCCCCAGTCCCCACTCACTGTTTACGATAAGTAGATTGGCGTGAATAATTCAAGGTTTGTAGTGAGGGCTTCAGCCCTCATAAGAGGACTAAAGTCCTCTCTACGAGACGCTACGCATAGCTTGCTTTACACTACGAACTAATCTCAATATTTTTTACATTACTTAATCTAGTTTGATTTATTCTCACCGACTTACTTAATTGACACACCGAGTAGTGGCGGTTATTATCAGCCTACCGGGTAACTTGTAATTAAACCGAGATGAAGTCTGTTGCAGATGACCCTAATTCTCAACTTAATCCGACCGACACTCCGCCAGTAGTCCTAACTTCTGAGTTGCGAAAAGTCTACCGCACTGGTTTTTGGCTAAATCAAAAAGTTGTATCTCTCAAAAACTGTTCTTTAACAGTTTACCAAGGGGAAACCTTTGGGTTGCTAGGGCCAAACGGTGCTGGTAAAACTACGCTTTTAAAATTATTGCTGGGAATTATTCGTCCTACCTCTGGACGGGGATTATTATTGGATAAGCCGATAGGCGATCGCAGTGTTAAACAACATATTGGCTATCTGCCGGAAAATCCCTATTTGTATGACTATCTCACTGGCTGGGAGTTTTTGCAGCTAGCCGCTGGGCTATTCCAAATTCCCCACAGCGTCCAACGCCAACGCATTCCGCAACTGCTGGAATTAGTGGGTTTATCCCAAGTCGATGCCAAAAAAAAGCTCCTGCGCCGCTATTCTAAAGGAATGCTACAACGTGTTGGTATGGCACAGGCGTTAATTAACGAGCCAGACTTGGTTTTTCTGGATGAACCAATGTCTGGTCTTGATCCTGTGGGACGTTACCAAATGCGGGAAATCATTCTAGCGCTAAAAGCTGCTGGTAAGACGATTTTTTTCAACAGTCACATCCTTAGTGAAGTAGAACAGATTTGCGATCGTATTGCTATCCTTGCTCAAGGTGAATTAATTTGCTCTGGTTCCCTCAATGATCTCTTAGGCGGTAACACCACATATCATGTTAAAGGTCAAGGTGGTGACTGGGAAATTCTCAAAAAATGGCTACCCACTCTCAGATTTGAGCCTGATGGTTCTTGGCAAGGTACACTACAAGACGATTACTATGATTTCCTCGCTAGTCTTCGTCTCATGGATGGTAAAATTATTGCCATAAACTTGTCGCGTCGCTCCCTAGAAGAATTTTTTATTGAACAAATTCAAATAAAAAATAACTCATTGAATTAGTCTTCTTGCTGCTTGCTAAATAGTAAATTGTGGATTAGCTTGAGGAACAAAATCCAAAATTTCTGCCTTTTTGAGTTTACAATTCTCAAACAAACTCACCAAAAATAAAATTCCGACCTCTTTTTAAGGTTATTTGTCTTTATTTAATGAGCTTGTTCATAATTTTGGTAGTCAGAGCAGATTTTAAATCACAGTTTGAATGTCATCAAATTGACTTTGACAAGAAAATTTTATTCGTAAGTCCTTTATTGGTTAACAGAAAATTTATTGTATAAACTGCGTTTAGTTGCGTAAGTCCGATATTTTTTGAGAATTGCTCTATTCAAGCAGAGTTAACTTTAAATTAACTTCACTAAAAATTCAAACTCAATAAACAAATTTCCTCCGGGAAATCACACTTTTCGACGAAAATAAGAGTGTTGGGGAACTTGAATACTTAGGTATAGTCAAAATAAAAATGTTTAGACAATACTTTATTGATTGTAGTTTCAGAATCTCAGGTAAATATGCTTAACACAATTTTGTTTAAATTCCTAATTCAGCCAGTCGTAGGTGTGGCTTTGTTAACTGCTATCCATGCCGTTGTGTCATCTGCCAGTTTAGCTCAGGGACAACCAGTATCACCAACGACACAATCACCAACAACACAAATACCATTAGATAGTAATTATGCCTTAGGGGGCGGCGATCGCATCCGTGTAAATGTATTTGAAGTACCTGAATATACAGGTGAGTACCAAATTCCGCCAGGTGGAGCAATCAACCTACCTTTGATTGGCAGTGTGTCAGTCCTCGGTCTAACAGCTGAACAGGCTTCTGACGAAATTAGTAGAAGATATAGTCGCTTCCTCAAACGTCCCTTGATCTCAGTCAATCTGTTATCGCCTCGTCCCATCAACGTTTTCGTTGCCGGAGAAGTGACACGTCCGGGAGCTTATACTCTGAGCTTGAGCGGAGGTGCCGGAGACAATCCAGGCGTACAATACCCGACTGTATTAGCCGCACTGACAACAGCGCAGGGTGTAACCTTGGCTGCGGATGTGACTCAAGTTGAATTGCGGCGTAAAAAATTAGGACGTTCTTCAGAAGTCGCAATCGCCAACGTCAACTTGAAGGAACTCATCCGAACGGGCAACTTATCACAGGATATTACCTTGCGGGATGGAGACACCATATTTGTGCCAACTGCAACTAACTTCAACGTGGCAGAATCCCGTAATATATTTGCAGCTAACTTTGCCGCTAGCCAAACCACACCCCGCACGGTAACAATTATCGGTGAAGTTAACCGTCCCGGTTCGTATCTTGTCACCCCAGGTAGCACAGATGGACAAGGAGGCGGAACCGCTAACAGTGGCAGTGGCACTCCCACTGGTCTACCAAATGTGACGCGGGTAATTCAACTAGCTGGGGGAATTACAGCACAGGCTGATGTTCGTAATCTCAGGCTACGCCGACCTACAAGAGCTGGTTCCGAACAAGCTATAGATATCAATCTTTGGCAACTATTGCAGAGTGGTGACGCCAATCAAGACATCATTGTACAAGACGGAGATACGATTGTTATTCCGACGGCAACCGAAATCAACCCCGCAGAAGCTACTCAATTAGCTACCACTACTTTGTCTCCTGCACGTATTCAAGTTGGCGTGGTAGGCGAAGTTAAAAGACCAGGGTTAACAGACATTCAGCCGAATAGCTCTTTAAATCAAGCTATACTCGCTGCTGGCGGATTTAATGATGCCAGAGCTAGTAGTGATGCTGTTGATTTGATCCGCCTCAATCCTAATGGTTCTGTTACTAAACGTATAGTAAAAATGGATTTCTCCGCTGGAATCAATGAGCAAACTAATCCCATACTCCGCAATAATGATGTTGTGGTAGTTAACCGATCTGGTATAGCTAAGACTGGCGATACCACAAACACTATATCTGGGCCTCTAGGTGTTATATTTAGTCTTCTGAGAGTGTTCGGACTCTAGTTTAAGATCTGGATGTAAATTGGGGGCGTTGGTCAACCACTCCGTCCCCAAAATTGCACTATCATTGCATCTCGACTGCTACAAAAGCATATGCATACTGTTTATGAAAAAACTCTTAATCTATATTGATAGGCTTTTCAAACCTTGTTGTAGTTATCCTTAGGTCTTATGATAATGAGAATATTCTAGAAGGCAGAGGCGAATAATGTTAGTCTCTGCCTTGTTTTTAGCGAATTTATGATTATCATTATCATAAGAATTATTTAAGTAAATTAACTGATTGATGAAAGCCACATCTTTCGTAAGGGTTTAGCATTGCTAAACCCCTACAACGTGGTCTATTTACGATCATAAGGATAATTAATAAAAGCCTGAAACGACCTATTTTCGTTAATTCACATCACGGTTAATTTGTATAGTGCGTAAGTCCTAATCCTATCTTAACCACAGATACCGCATATATACAGTAGAATGATTGTCGAATAGAAAATGATGCCGTTTGTACGGTTGCTTGATGTACCTCAATGGGTAGCTCTGGATACTGATGATTTTCCTTCAGTGCTTTTGCCAGACCTTTTCCATTTTTTGGAACACCAGCTAAAACGTCATTTCAGCCATATTTACGTGAAAACTCGCAGGTGTAAACCTAAAAATTTGCGTATAAATTCACACATGGCAGCTACATGACCGTAATCAATACTGAGTTAGTTACTAAGGCTAGAGTTACTAACTGTTGATCATTCAATTTTTGCAACATACCCTATTTTTTCCCTATGATGATTCATGGTTTAGGTTTTATCGGTTTGAGTGCATCTCTTGTACTCCCCCTCGCATTAACAGGTCTTGCTGAAGGACAGAGAATAACAGAGTCTTTATTTAGAGATGTTCGTCCGTCATCCAGTGTTCAGGAAATGCCACTACCCAGCCGCAAGCTGATCAGTCAGGCTTCAACTTGTCCAACTCAGACGACGAAAATATACTATGTTAATGCTGGTGAAGGAAACGACAGAGATAGCGGAACCTCTGTCAGAGATGCCTTTAAGACAATTCAAAGGGCGGCAGATCTTACCTGCCCTGGAGACACGGTACGTATAATGAACGGGGTGTACAAGAATGGTCACCGACTTGGAGCGGTAGTAGATATTAAACGCTCTGGAAGGCAAGGTAGATGGATTAGATATGAAGCATATCCTGGACATCGTCCAAAACTTCAGCTCAATGGATGGAATGGAATTTTGCTTACAGGTAACGTTTCGTATATCGAAATAAACGGGCTGGAGCTTGAAGGAAACAATAAGAATATAAACCATGCTGATGCGCTGAATGGGAAGTACAGCCCATCAGATCCGCGAACCAGTGGAAACTGCATCAGCTTAGATGGACGAAAAAATCAAGGTGGTCTCCGCCCTCGCCATATAAGAATAGTGAACAACAAAGTACATGATTGTGGAGGCACAGGCATTGCAATCATGGAATCTGACTATGTAACAGTGGATAATAACGAGGTATTCAATAATGCCTGGTACTCAATCCACGGCACGAGTGGCATTTCGCTGCTCAACACTTGGAATTCTGACAACAGCCAGGACTACAAGATGTTTGTTACCAGAAACAAGGTTTACAAAAACCGAATGTACATTCCCTGGTTTGTGACCGGAAGGATCCAAGATGGTAATGGGATTATTATTGATCGTTCAAGAAATAATCAGAGGGGATCAAAATTGAGTGCGTATCGAGGACGTACTTTGATTGCCAACAACATCTCATATCAAAATGGTGGTTCGGGCATTCATACATACGAAAGTGACCATGTAGACATTGTCCACAACACTACTTATCTGAATAACCAGAGTCCGGAAATTACATACGGGCAAATTATGACTAATTCTTCAGCAGACGTCAAAGTTCTCAATAATATCCTTTATTCTGAGCCTGGCAAACCGATCAACGCGAATTGGAATAGTGACAACATCACTTTTAACTACAACCACAACGCTAATAGTACCCTTGTAAGAGTTTCGGGAGCTAGTGATACTAAGGGAGATCCACTTTTTGTAAATCCCTCGGCTGGTGACTTTAGATTGAGATCGAATAGTCCGGCAAGAAATAATGGTACTAGATTCAATAGGGTAACAACCGATATTCTAGGCAACCCTCGTCTAGACCCACCCAATAGAGGGGCACATTAAACTCCGCAGTAGTTAAGAGTATGGCATCGGGTTGTATGGCAAAATGGTGTATAAATCAACCTTTTGCCATACAACCCATTTTTGTTGTAACTCACCATGAGCTTATTTTTTAAGGACTTTGAGAAAGTGTGGGATGAAAAATAAATAATGAAGATTTTAGCGTTTGCAAAGATAGGGTAATAGCTACGTCAGGCTACCCTAATGCCTGGTTACTTGCGTCCTAAACTAAGTTTTTGCTTCAGCAGCAGTACACTTTGTATATCTCAATCCCTGATTAAAACTAGATTCTTGAATTTTCCTAACTCTAATAAAAATGGGCGAACTGTAAAGTTCTAACCCATATTCTTTGTGCATATCAACCTGTCAGATGAATCAGGATAATGGTTGATTGATATTTCTTGTACTAACCCTTAGCCTTGGGAGGCTTTACTTTTTTGCAACAACAAGTCCCTTAAGCTCTTTTGTCAACTCCCTTGGCTTAAAATATTCGTGAGCATGATACATATAACTACTAGATTCATTTTTCTCAATGATTCCATTCACTACTAAACCTAAAACGTTGTAATTGGATCTCTCTAACATCTCTTGAGCAGCATTAGCACTATTAGAATCAATTACCCCAGGTCGTGCTACTAATAAAATTCCATCGGTCATTTGGCTTAAAGTCAAAGCATCGGCTGCTAAAAGTAGGGGAGGGGCATCAATAATTACAAAGTCGTAATTATATTGAGATGAAAAGTTTTCAATTAATGATGCCATTCGTTTTGAGTCAAGCAAAGCAAGTGGGTTGGGAGGTGTAACTCCAGCAGTTAAGACATCAAGGTTATCCATTACCTTAGATACAGCAATGTCAAATTCAGCCTGACCTACAAGAACTTCACTCAAACCAACTGCATTGGTTAACTGCCATAGATGATGCTGAGAAGGAACTCGCATATCTGCATCAATTAATAAAACTTTACGTCCTAGTTGAGCGATCGCCGCAGCCAAATTAGCTGAAACTGTAGACTTGCCTTCTTTTGGAACTGCGCTAGTTACTACGATAGTTTTAAGCACTTTATCTGAACTCAGAAATTTCAGATTGGCTTGAATCATCCGATACATTTCACTGGTTAAGGAGTGGGGTGTATCTCTGACGGCAATTGTTTGAGTTGCTGATTCTACATTTGAATAACGAGAGCGAACCTTTTTAACAGACAAAGGAACAATTCCCAGTAGAGTATATCCAAATACCTCTCTAATTTCTTTAAGTGTTTTTAGAGATCGATCTCTCATGGCTAGCAAAAGTACAGTTGTAGTGGCCAAAAATAAACCGAACGTCACTCCTAGCAACAAAACGATGACTTTTTTTCCTGATACTGGATCACTGGGCACAAATGCCTTAGCAATAATCCGGGAACTGGCTGTATTTATATTCTCTACTAACTGTAATTCTTGAACCTTCCTCAATAAAGTTTGATAGGTCGATTCTGCAACATCAATTTTCCGTTGTAACTCCCGCTCATTTTGTGCCAACTGGGGCAGAATTTTCACTCGCTGTTCGTAACTAGAACGGGAATTATACAGAGAGGAGAGTCTTTTGGTTAAGCCAAAGCGTTGTATTTCTGACTGCAGAAAACTTTGGATCAGGCTTTGTCTGAGTTCTCCAATCTGCAATAGGCTCTGTGGAAGTTCTGTTTGATTACCTACAGTCTGGGAAATTTGCTGTTGTAGGAGGGTTCTCAAGTTAGCTTTTCTGGCTTCTAGATTAACAATTGTGGGATTGTCATCTTGGAAACGGCTGCGCTCAGTTGCTAACTGCCGATCAATATCTTGAAGTTGTGTCAGAACTCCCTGCACTGCTGGTGACTGACTGAGGGCACTTACAGCGATCGCATTCTGGGAGTTTAAATCTACTTTCTGACGCAGCTCATTGGTTTGCGCGTTGACTTCATCCAGTTGCGCCTGAACAGTATTAATCTCCCTGTCTAGATCCCCAATAATGTTAACGGCTGACCTTGTCTCCTCTGCTAAATCTGCAATGCGATACTTCTGCTTAAATATACGTAGCGCTACTTCTGCATTATCAACAGCGGCTTGAGTTTTAGGTAGTTGCTTGGCAAGAAATTGACGAGTTGCTGCGGCCTCAGAACGATTTGCCTGAATATCATTTTCTAAATAAATATCCATGACTGTGTTGACTACTGCCGCTGCTTCTTCAGGATCGAGGCTGGTATAGGTAATTCGCAATACATCTGTCGCACCAATAATTTTTAGAACTAGGGATTGTTGTAGAGCTTTTACGTTTCGAGGGTTCCCTTCCTTGTTTTTGAGCTGTAGTTTGTCTATTGCTTGCTGTAATAAACCAGGGGAAGAAATAACTTCTATTTGAGTGTTGATAGGATTTTGATTTGCTAGTAGAGATTTTAAATCTCCTGCATCTCTTCCTTCAGAGTTATTAGGCAAAAGATTAGAGCCTATGACTTGAAAGGAGGAAATTCTAAATAACAATTTTCCTTCAGCTTCATAGGATGGCTTCATAAATTGTGTAGCTACAGCACTGAGCATAACTGTCGCCGCAAATATACTGGCAGCAGGTAGCCACCATCGTTTCAATATTAATAAGTAATGACTAAGGTCTAAATCAATAGATTCTCTAGATTCCATAGATTTTTCTGACATAAATCTTCAAAAGTACAGGTTTTAAGCGAGAAATTCAATATTGATCTACTCAGATGAGCCACAAAGCACAGGTATTGATAAGGCTGATGCTATTTTACAATATGACACATATTATAGCATAGACTATTTAAGTTACAAAACGCTGAAATTATCTACAGGCTTTGGTTTCATCAATCTAAAAACTAATACTTATTAAAAGCATATACGATGGCAGTCTATGCTGATTTATACTTAATTGGCTTTGGATGATATCATACAATTTTGCATCATTTGACTGTGGTTGAAACTTTGAAAGGGAGTTATGGCGATCGCTCAATGCCCACCAAAAACAGCATAATTGCTTTTTCATGCCAAGCAGTAAAAAAATAATCTTTATATAGCAATCCTAAATCATTTGTGAGAAAGAAAATCGCTGAAAAGCCTACAAATACGTACTTTTAATCTCCGTATTTTCTCATGTTTCAATTCGGATTGCTATATACTCTGCTAATAATACGAATGCGGTAAAGCAGAGTACTCAAATTCACACCCTATACTAAATCTAGTGATTCCATTTTTCCAAATTTCTGTGTAGAGATTTTACTCGAAAATACTACTGCTACATAAAGTATCCATTCAATGCTATTTTGATCTACCAATGTGGTTTCAGTTAAATTTGAAAAAATCACGAACGTAATATAAATTAAGAGCCATAGATTTACAAAGGTTTCATCAAACCGGATTAAATATATTGCTCTCAATAAATTAATAATAAATCCAATTAAAAAAACCAAAAGTCCTAATAGACCTAAGCCTAGCCAGAGATCCAGAAAACCATTGTGAGCATTAGGAGTATTCCATTGTACCGTTTGTATAATAGTAGCAGACTCAGTACTGCGACTTTCCCAGAATGCTCCATAGCCATACCCTAGCCACGGTTTTTTCGCAATCATATCAACCACAGCAGGCCATAACTCTGTTCGTCCAGTAAGGGTTGTGTCTTTCCCTACTGATCCCAGAATTGTATCAACTTGATTTATAAACCAGATGTAAAAAGCTATGCTTAAAGTCCCTATAAACGTCAAAATAGGGATCATTATTTTATACTTCAAGGGTAAAATTCGATAATATACAAAACAAGCCACTGTAATGATTATAAAATTCCCTAGAGATGTTGTCGATTTTGATAATAATATAAGTACTCCAGAAGTAACATAGATAAGCCATGAAATCCAGCGATTTTCTCGAGTAGTTATAGCTAAGAACAAACATATTGCCGCACTAAGAAAAAACCTTTTGCCAAGAACATTTTTGGTTGGATACATTCCTCGCCAACCAGCGGCTCCAGCAGCATATTGTGGGATTGCTAAAGCAAATAGGAAACACATTACTGCTGAGATGCCAAACATTAATAGACACAACTTCAGCTGATCTTTTAATGTGTAGCGTGAAGCTAAATAAATTCCAAAGATAGTTGTTCCTACGAGACCGAAAACTCGACGTATAGTAATATCTGAATCTAAAGACCAAAAACTCGAAAGTGCACAAACTCCAATCAATGGCAAAATAAAATTATCTCTGCTTAAGACGTAAGTAGCTTTCTTCCAGCGTAGGGTGAGTAAGGCAAGGCTCACTATATATGTAATAATAAACAACAATCTATATACGGTTGTATCAGTCTCTTTTATGGTAAAACCATTGGTCAGGAGTGCATCTAGCGGACTTCCCGAATAGAGCATCAAGCTAACGACTGTAAATGTTTGTTCGGCAGAAATTAAAAGTTTCTTCATTATATCTGCAATTCAATAGTAATTTAAATACTTGCCTTTTTTATTCGGAGTAATTCACGATAAATTTCTGTCGTTTGAGCGGCAATATTTGACCAATTTAAATCTTGCTGACAGCGAGCTAAGGCAGCAGTTTGCAGGCGTTGTTGTAAGTCGCGATCGCTTAGCAAAGAAATTATCGCATCAGCTAAAGCCTGGATATCACGAGGTGGAACTAACAACCCATCTTCTTTATGCCGAACTATCTCGCTCAAGCCTCCTACTTCAGAGGCTACAACCAGGGTTCCCATCCCATAGGATAAGGCTGCTACACCACTTTGAGAAGCTTCGATGTATGGTAAAACTGTTACCATACTACGTTGAAACAGATTACCTACTTCTTCAAGAGGGATAAAGTTATTGATAATTTCATAGCGTTTCTCATCATAGCCATTAGGAAAATATTGCTCTAGGTTCTCTCCCCGCCCAGCAATAATCAGTTTGACTTCAGGGATACGTTCAGCAATTAAAGGCATAGCCTCAACCAAATATTTCAATCCTTTATAAGGCCAGATGCGTCCAAAAAACAGCAATGTATATGGCTCCCGGAGTTGACTATTTTGACTACCCCGGCGCTGATACAAACTACCAAGTTCCCCATGAGGTAAAACATTTACTCGCTCTTGAGGTACGTGGAATTGCTCAGTTAGAACTTTTTTTAGTTGATGAGTGTGGACAATCAACCGTTGAGAACGGTAGAAGGCAAGACGCCTAGTATATTCTGAACCTAATACACTTTGGCGATCGCCTGGATGACGGAATATGTCATGGATAGTTGTTACTAATGGTGGCATCTTGTTTAGCAACAACGTCCAGTCATACCAAGGATCGTTAGTTTCCTGCACATGTAATACATCTGGCTCTATCTTTTTGATAATACGTATCATCGTGCGCATGGACAACAGATTACCCAGGTCGCGAATCCGTGGTTTTTTAAAGGTAATCACACGGATACTGGAATCAAGAGCATCGCGACAGGCATCTGAGACTTTTTCTGGCTGAATTAAAGTTAAATCAACATACTTCACTAGGCCATTTGCTAATTCAATGGTGTATTCTTCAAAGCAAAAATGTAATAGAGCAACTTTAATCATATATTAAAATTATATTCCTAAATTTAGTAAATTATTCAACAAATGGTTTAAATAGCAGAACTTTATCCTCAAATAATTTTATTGATTATTTAGAAGTTTTTTCCACATAATCCGAGGTCCGCCAAACACATGAATACTCACAAAGCTCATAAACAAACCATAGGCGCAAGTTGAAATAATCAAAATCAGTAGAAAGTCTAGTCTAAATTTTTGTAGGATCAAAAACACCAATACCATACCAATAGTAACTAACAACGGACGGCGTATTATTCGCAATAAGTCCAACGAAAACAAACGACTGTAGACAAAAGATGTGAGTAGGCTAAAGGCAGTCAAAGATGACATCAAGCTCATAAACGCTGCACCTATTAGCTTGTATTCTAAAATCAATAATATACCTGATAAGGATGCCACAATATTGGTAACAACTACCTCAACTAAATTAAATTTTTCCAACCCATTAGCTAAAAGCAGATAGACAAATGTTTGTTTAAATGGATAAAAAATTATTGCTAAAAAACTTATCTTAATGACTAAATCTATTTGATTAAAATTAACATCTTTATAAATAAAATTTATTAAATTATTTCCAATAAAAAGCATTCCAACAAAAAATGGCAATGCTATGTATAAAAGCATTTCAATAATGTTTTCGGTAACCTGCTGAGACTTCTCTTTTCCTACATCTACCGCCTTTGTCAAGCTAGGAAACGCAGCCAGACATACACTATTGACAATCATCATAAAGGGTTGAATCAATTGCATGATTGCGCCATATAGACCAACCATTAATTCACTTCCTAAGAGTGATATAATAAATATGTCCATTTTGCTACTAATTATACCTACGGCATCAATAGCCAAAAATGTACGAGCCGACTTGAATATGTGATATATAAAATCTTGGTCAATCTGCCATTTTGGTTTAACTATCCTTCTCAGTAAAATCAATTCAATTACAAATATTATCGTTTCCGAAACTACAAAGATTCCAGCTACATAATTTAGTCCATAATTTAGGTGCATTGTCCAAAGCATTACCAGCAACCGTAGAATGTAAACTGGCACTGTAGAAATTACAATCAAATTCATTCTCTCTTGAGCTTGGAAAACTGCCTCCGTAACGTTAGAAAGCGAAAACGGAATGATTGTTAAACCCATGATGTAGCAAACGGTCGAGGTGTCATAACTATAAGGCAATACAAACACGAAGACGACCATTGCCGCATAACAAATAATGCTTAAAAACAGCTGTAATAAAGTGCCATTTACCAGATAAACAGGCGTTTCTTGGGGATTGCGACACATTTCTCGTGTGAGTAAGGTTTTTAGACCCTGTGAAGCAATGCACACAAATACATAGTAGTAGCTGAATGCCAATAAATATTGACCCAACTCATAGGCACCAAAAGTACGAGCTATGGCTGCTGTTAGTACGAAGGTTGTAATACTTTGTACTAAGCGATTCACTAACAACGAGAGAGAATTTGTTAGTAGTTTTCGTTGACCCATTATTTGTAAATTATTATATAAAATCAGTTAATCTTTGAATCTCTACCTGATTAACCTCTTTAGTATTATGAATGCTCCATTCCAGTATTATTCTTAAAGATTATCAAAGATATGGTTTGCTTGGTTGAGTTTCTTAAGTTCTTCTTTTCCTACATTACCTACCTTTAGTAAGCGCCTTCTTTTTTCAAAACCACCATAACTGTTTTGAGCAAAATTTCAAAGTCTAACCCAAGCGACCAGTTTTCGATATAGCTCATATCTAATGCTATTACTTGTTCAAAATCTAAAATATCCGAGCGACCTGAAACTTGCCAAAGACCAGTAACACCAGGTAAAACTTCATGTCTAATAAAATGGTGTTCCGAAAACTTATCTACATCTCTAATAGGTAAAGGGCGAGGTCCGACTATACTCATTTCTCCAAAGACAACATTAAAAAGTTGGGGTAATTCGTCTAAGCTGTAACGACGGAGGAATTTTCCAACACGGGTGACGCGGGGATCATCTTTAATTTTAAAGATGATTCCATCTTTAGTTTCATTTAAAGCTTCTAATTCTTTCTGCAATTTTTCTGCATCAGACCTCATAGTTCTGAATTTCCATACTTTAAACTGTTGTCCATGTAGACCTATACGGGTTTGCTTATAAAATACTGTGCCGGCAGAATCCAGTTTGATAGCTATAGCAATAGCTATATAGATAGGGAATGTTGCCATTAAAAATAAAGCTGCGAAACAAAAATCACAAATACGCTTTATCCAAAAATCTCTACCTGTAATTATCGGACAATCTAAACTCAAACAAGGCATTCCTCCTATTTTATTAAATTCCACGTTTTTATAAATTGGTTTTAATTCCATCGGTAAAATATGCACTTGTATGCCGGATGCTTGAAATAACCAGCATAAAAACATTCTATTTTTTAAAGCATCCCAAGATATAAAAACTTCTGTTACACCTAAATGATTAAGTTGGTTCAATGTTTTTTGACGTTGATATCTGTCTAGGGAATTAGCATTCGCCGTTCCAGATACAATGTAATGTTTTTCTTTTTTTATGAAGCTAGCAATCTGCTCATGATCTTGAGGGTCGCAAATAATAAAGACAGAAGAACGAACTATTTTTTTCTGCTTACGCAGATACTCAAGAGTGATATTTACAGCATATCTACCAGTACAAATAAAACATACACTCAGCAACCAAGATAATAATATTAATCTTGGGTGTGTAATATCTACAATTGGTTTATATAAAAAACAAACAAGGACTATTAATCCATGAGCAAAAGTGAGGGATTTGATAATATTGAAATAGTCATAACGTTTTTGACCTTCTCGATAAATATCTTCGAGAGCTAGTGACCCTATTTGAATACCAATGGTTACTAAAATCGGTAAATAATGAGTAGCTATATACCAAGTAAAATTCCCATAAGAAAATTGATATCCAGCTAAAACCCAAGCTAAGAATAAAAGAGTATAGTCTACTAAAAACAGTGTTGTTAATCTCAGCCACCACGAACCCTTGCGTACCTTAACAAATGTAGATGCACGTAAATCTAAAGGTATCTCACTCAATTGATTTGTTGTAATACTTTGATTACTCATGATTAATAACACTTGGTGCAGTTAAAGTTTGAGTCTAGCTATTATCTAAGGGTTTAACTTTGGTTGTGGGGTAGCATCCAGATGAAACTGCATACTTTGAGCATTAATGTGAAGAATTTGTTAGTGAATTAGTATATACTTTTAGTGATTTAATATACTTTAGATAAAATTCTTGGTATAGGTAGGAATCAAGCAATTTAGGAAAAAACACCAGGATCTTTGAGTTGCATAATGCTTTTGTTGAATTGCCACAGACTGCTTGCAGATATGAGTTTTCAGGAGCATTTATACTCCCTTACGACATCACCTTAGCATATTTAGCTAGACTCATTCAGTTTTACTCAGAAGTTTCTTCGCTTTTTTACGCATAATTACTGAATAAAATAAAATTACCTACATAAGATATAACGAAATGCATCAAAAATGCTGGTTTTCGTTACATAAGTTTACATAAACCAATGCACCAAAGTGTAAGAGAAGCCTATTTTAGCAGATCACCCTTAATTAGAGTCTGGGGCTACATAAATAAAACCTACTTGTGAGGAGTTCACTGAAGTCCAGTAATTATTTAAGCAAATCATAATTATGGCTTTACACTAATTTTATATATAAAGAAACATCATAAAGATTTAGTAATAATTGTTTTTTTGTTCAGCGAATTTTTATGAAAAAGGATAAGTTATTTTTAAGATTATATTAAGTACGATGATTTTCAAATAAGAAAGTTTAAATTAATTAGTTAGAGCTTTAAACATACACAAATTAAATCAATGAAGTTTGCTTATTGAGTAGATGAAAAAACTGTGCTGTATATCAAAAAAAATAACATCAACATTTATTTAATGCTAAAGCAAATTTACTGGCAATAGTCAAACATTAGGTAGACATAAACTTTTTAGTTTGCTAAGTTTGATATTTGCAGGTGAGAGTTAGCAGTACTTCATTCTATGTGGAAATTTTAATGCTTAATTGCCATTAAAATACGATTACAATAGGCACAACCACTACTGGGCTGTGAGCGATCGCGGACGACTAATAAATGATAAAGTTTAAAAGTGCTCGGCAAGCATTGGCTTTAAGAAAAGCACAACTGAAAGTAAAGACTTTATTGAGCTGTTGACATATAAAAAATGCATATAAATAGTAATAATTCAGAATATAAGCAAAATATTCAATTGAATGCCTTAACTCAGCTAATTGGCACTCAAGTTGTACAGGAATGGAATGATACACAACCAGTTGCTGATCGTGATGTGTGCATCCATCAAATGTTTGAGATGCAGGTAGAGCGATCGCCCCAAGCAATTGCTGTAGTATTTGAAAATACACAACTGACTTATAAGCAGTTAAACCAACGGGCGAATCAGCTAGCGCATCACCTACGTAGCTTAGGCGTTGGACCTGAAGTACTTGTGGGTATTTGCCTAGAGCGCTCCTTGGAGATGATCGTCGGACTGCTGGGAATTTTGAAAGCTGGAGGCGCTTATGTGCCTTTAGATCCGGCATATCCAAAAGAGCGTTTAGCCTTTATATTTTCAGATACCCAGACACCAGTGTTGTTGACCCAAGAGAAATTGGTCAAGAATTTACCACCGCATCAGGCACAAGTGGTTTGTCTGGACTGCTTCTGGCAAGAAAACAGCCACAACAGCCAAGAAAATCCTGTAAATGAAACGACACCTGATAACCTCATCTACGTAATCTACACATCTGGCTCTACAGGGCAGCCAAAGGGTGTAATGATTCCTCACCGTGGAATCTGTAATCAACTCAACTGGAAGCAAACAACTTTTGGATTAACCCCAGCAGACAAAGTTTTACTGACCATTTCTTTTAGCTTCGACCCCTCAGTATGGCAAATATTTTGGCCGTTGTGCTTCGGGGGGCAATTGTTCATAGCTCGCTCCGGTGGGCATCAAGACACCGCCTACCTTGTGAAGGTGATTACTGAGGAGCAAATCACCGTCCTGGCATTAGTGCCTTCCATACTCCGTGTCTTACTGGAAGAGAAAGGAATTGAGGATTGCCGATTCATCAGGCACATTATCTGTGGTGGTGAGGCTTTATCTATCGAACTTATAGAGCGCTTCTTTGCCCAACTGAATTTGGACAATGTTTTACATAATTGCTATGGTCCGACAGAAGCTTCCATTGATAGCACCTTCTGGACTTGCCAGCGCGGCACTAATTACGTCTTTGCTCCCATTGGTTGCCCCATTACCAATGCACGGATTTACATCCTTGATGAAAATTTACAGCCTGTAGCTTTTGGCGAATCAGGTGAACTGCACATTGGCGGTATTGGTCTAGCGCGAGGCTATCTCAACCGTCCAGAACTGACCACAGAAAAGTTTATTTTTGACCATTTTAGCTCTCAAAGAGGGGCACGCCTTTACAAAACTGGCGACTTGGCACGTTACTTGAGCGATGGTAATATCGAGTTCCTTGGTCGAATTGACCACCAGGTGAAGATACGCGGCTTCCGAATTGAATTGGGAGAAATTGAAGCCATACTAGGTCAATATCCGTCACTCACACAGGCCATAGTCGTAGCCAGAGAGGATGTTCCCGGTGACAAGAAACTCGTAGCATATATCGTTGCTAATCCAGAGCAAAGCCCTAGTCAGGTTGAATTGCGTCACTTTTTGCAAAGTCGGCTGCCTGAATATATGTTGCCTGCCTCCTTTATATTTTTGGACACCCTGCCATTAAACCCCAATGGTAAAATAGACCGCCGCGCATTGCCTGTACCGGATATCTCTGGGGTAAGTCTATCAAACAACTTTATCCCACCCCAGAATCCCACAGAAGAAGTTTTAGCAACCATCTGGGCAAAAGTTTTGCGTCTGGAACAAGTAGGTATCCACGACAATTTTTTTGAATTGGGAGGTCATTCACTGCTGGCTACTCAGGTGATGTCTCGGATTCGCCAAGCCCTGGGGATAGAAATACCGTTGAAACTTTTGTTTGAGAATCCCACGATCGCTAGTTTAGCTGAAGCGATTGCTCAAAATCAGACTCAAGGAGATGATCCCCAAAGCCAAACTATTCCCCAGATAGCCAACCGGGAGTCCGCCCCTTTATCCTTTGCCCAGCAGCGAGTGTGGTTTTTGGAGCAGTTGGAACCCAATAGCCCAGCTTACATTGTCTCTAATGCACAGCGCTTAACGGGCGAGTTGAACGTGAGTGTGTTGCAACAATCATTAGATGCGATCGTCAGCTATCACGAAGCACTGCGAACAAACTTTATTAAATCACTTGATGGTAGCCCGATACAAGTAATTGGCACGCCTCGCCCAGTTGAACTCAAGCTGATTAATGTCACACGGGAAGAAGTTGAATGTCTGCTGAATCAAGAGGCGCAACGCCCCTTCAACTTAGAATCCGACTTGATGCTGCGAGCTACCTTGCTCCAGATAAATGAACAAGAGCATATACTTTTGTTAATCATGCACCACATCGCCTCAGATGGTTGGTCAATGGGCATTCTCTGGCAGCAGTTAGCAGCCGTTTATGAAGCTTTTCTAAACCGTAAGCCTTCTCCCCTGCCAAAATTACCGATTCAATATGCCGATTTTGCCGTCTGGCAGCACCAATGGTTATCGGGTGAAGTACTCTCCAGCCAAATCGACTACTGGAAAACCCAGTTAGCAGGTGCTAGTACTGTACTGGAATTGCCTACCGACCGACCACGGCCACCAGTCCAAACTTACCAGGGGGCAGCCCAGTCCCTAATGCTACCCCAAAACCTGAGTGCATCGCTCACAGAACTCTCGCATCAAGAAGGTGTCACCCTATTCATGACGTTGCTGGCGGCCTTTGGGACAATATTACACCGCTACACTGGGCAAGAAGACATTCTCATTGGTTCTCCCATTGCTGGGCGTAACCGTTCTGAGATTGAAGGGTTGATTGGATTTTTTATTAACACTGTTGTTTTACGGACTAATTTTTCCGGCAATCCCAGTTTTCGTTTACTGCTAAGTCGAGTTCGCCAGATGGCATTAGATGCTTATGCCCATCAAGATATGCCCTTCGAGAAACTGGTAGAAGAACTGCAACCAGAACGAGATACCAGCCGCAACCCACTGTTTCAGGTGTGGTTCAATATGCTCAACTTGAGGGATATTCAACTGGAACTACCTGGGGTGGCTGTAGAACCAGTCTCGATGCTAGAAACAGCTTCCAAGTTCGACTTAACTCTGTATGTTACGGAACAAAACCACGGAATTCAAATTGACTTAGTTTATAATACCGATCTCTTTGCTCCTGAGCGGATGATGGAAATGCTCCATCAATACCATCATTTGCTCAATCAAATTGTTGCTGTTCCTGAAAAGCAGATCAGTTTGTACTCTCTGGTTACACCACAATCTCGACTTTTGTTACCAGAACCAAGGGCAGTATTGCCAGAACCACACTACGACTTAGTGACAACAATGTTTACCTCTTGGGTAAACCGTACCCCAGAACATTCAGCACTTCGTCAAGGATCTCGTACTTGGAACTATGGGGAATTGGGCAAAAGCGCTCAAGACCTAGCATGGGTAATGTTGTCCCACGGAGTTGAGCGAGGGGATGTTGTAGCCGTATTCGGGACACGAAGCTTTGGACTGATTGCGGGTATGCTCGGTGTACTCTTGAGTGGTAGTGTGCTACTAACCCTCGATCCGAAACTTCCTCGCGATCGCCAGCGGCTCATGCTACAGGAAGCTAAAGCCAAATACATATTATATATTGATAGTCAACCCTTAGAAGATAAAGAAATATGGGAGTCTTTAATTATTATCTGGGTGAATCCAGGCACAGGAGAAGCCATAAATTCACGCAATGACAGCAGTCAAGCAATAAAGCTGCCTGATATCGCTGGTGACGATGCAGCTTATATTTTCTTTACTTCCGGCACTACTGGTATACCTAAGGGGGTACTAGGGTGTCACAAAGGGATGGCGCATTTTCTCAACTGGCAGAGGCAGACATTTGAAATTGGTCAGCAAGACCGCATTGCCCAATTGACAGGTCTTTCCTTTGATGTCGTCCTCAGAGATATCTTCTTACCTTTAACCAGTGGTGCAACCCTGTGTTTGCCAGAGGAAGGAGATAACTTAGAAACGACTAAAATTCTGCATTACTTGGAAAATGAGCAAATTTCAGTACTCCACACAGTTCCTTCGCTGGCGCAATTCTGGTTAGCCAATGTGCCATCAGGAGTATCTTTACGTAACTTACGCTGGTTGTTCTTTGCCGGAGAACCTCTTAAGGAGACACTTATACTTCGGTGGCGGGATGCTTTCCCAGAATCAGGTGAAATTGTCAATCTTTACGGTCCAACAGAGACAACTTTGGCGAAGTGTTATTATCAGATACCTATTGATTGTCTACCAGGGGTACAGCCAGTAGGAGTGCCGCTTCCTGAAACCCAAGCATTAGTTTTAACACCAAATCACCAACCCTGCGGCATCGGTGAACCAGGCGAGATTGTGATCCGAACGCCATTCCGCAGTTTGGGCTACATAAATGCCCAGCAAGAAAACCGTTCTCGGTTTATCAAAAATGCCTTTCGGAATGACGAACAAGATTGGCTTTATTATACAGGCGATCGCGGTCGCTATTTTCCAGATGGCTCTTTAGAAATTCTCGGTCGTCGAGATCATCAAGTCAAGATCCGCGGAATACGCATTGAGCCAGGGGAAATTGAGACGGTGTTAGCCCAATACCCAAATGTACTCCAGACTGTAGTCATCGCTCGTGAAGATGTACCTGGGGATCAACGTTTAGTAGCTTACATCACCCCAAAGCCGGACTCAGTAACCACAATTAGTGATATACGGCGGTTCCTCTCGACAAAGCTGCCACAGTATATGCTACCTTCAGCTTTTGTTTTGTTGGACACCATGCCTTTAACTCCCAATGGCAAGGTAGACCGTCGCGCCTTACCTGCACCCGACTTATCAAGGCAAGAGCCGGAAGCCACCTTTGTTACTCCCCGCAATGAAGTGGAACGCCAACTAACACAGATTTGGGAACAACTTTTAGGTGTCCAGCCTATTGGCATCAGAGATAACTTCTTTGAGCTAGGAGGACATTCCTTACTGGCAGTAAAACTGTTTTGGCAAATTGAAAAGACATTTAGTAAAAATCTGCCTCTTGCTATTCTCTTCCAGTCAGGTACTGTAGAGGCTTTAGCCAAAATAATCTGCCAAGAACAAGATTTAGCAACAAACAAGGCTTTAGTTAATACTTGGGACAAATCAAGAAGTACTTGGTCATCCCTGGTAGAAATTCAACCCAATGGTTCCAAGCCACCTTTTTTCTGTATTCACGGACTAGGGGGAGAAGTCTTATGTTTCCGGGAATTGGCACAGCATTTAGGGTCAGAACAACCATTTTACGGACTACAACCACAAGGGCTACATGGAAAATACCCACTTCATACCCGAATTGAAGACATGGCAGCCCATTACATTCAAGAAATTAAGACCCTTCAGCCTAATGGTCCTTACTTTTTGGGAGGTTATTCTTTTGGGGGTGCAGTTGCCTTTGAGATGGCTCGGCAACTCCATGAGCAAGGCGAGCAAATTGGTATTATGGTTATCCTTGATAGTTGTCGTCCAGGTTATAGCTGGCAATCGTCATTTCTCAAGCGAATTTTCTTGCATTTAAGTAATATTGTTCAACAAGGGCCTGCCTACCTTTGGCAAACGGCTGTGAGATGGAGCTATTGGCGTAAACACCATCTCCAAAATAGGTATAAGCGTTACTTGGAAGCGACACTTGGTATACCTGATACTGACAAGCACTTACAGATTATCGATGCTAATACTCAAGCTATTAGTAAATATATTTACCAAGTTTACCCTGGTCGAGTGATTCTCTTACGAACTGAGGATCAGAATCGGGATGAAGCCGTAGGTACACAATACGATCCTCAATTCGGTTGGGGTGATTTAGTCGCTGGAGCATTAGATATCTATTACCTTCCTGGTTCTCACCTTTCTCTACTCCGTGAACCCCATGTACAGGTGTTAGCCGAAAAATTGAGACATTGCTTAATCCAAGCGCAGTCTCCAAAGAATTAATAACGCTGAGATACTCCTTCATTTTATATAATTACTGTCTCAGCCTTGTTTTGTATTTTTTTAAACCTGTCGAACTCACGTTAATTGAGCGATAAAGTTCATACCATGTTTGAGAAGATTGAAATATCTTTGACACTCCCCTGGCTAAAGCCAAGGGGATTCTTAAAACATTACTGCCTTAATATCCCGTTTTAAATGGGTTCCCAGGCTCACCACGTTTGCACAGTTAGTGCGTGGTGATATCTCCTCAAA
>Ga0105049_10002025_pt1 | contig 23898 bp, 17 predicted proteins | sample MAT06_FD_78087 | JGI IMG/M metagenome (GOLD analysis project Ga0105049, IMG submission 78087) | Freshwater microbial communities from Lake Fryxell liftoff mats and glacier meltwater in Antarctica - MAT-06 | ecosystem: Environmental > Aquatic > Freshwater > Ice > Liftoff microbial mat | place...
GGGCATCGGGAATCTGTCTGGAAAAGTACGATCATTCATGAGTTAATTTTCTCAAAAAAAGCTTTCTTCTACGGTGATGATGTCACCTGGCTTCACAGGGGCATCAAGGGCAATACGTTTTGCATTACCTTTTAGATCATCCTCATGAATAACATTGATGCGCTCTTTAGAAGCGCGCTCCTTAAAGCCGCCAGCAATCGAGATAGCCTTACGAACCGTTAAGCCGGGTGTAAACGGATATCCACCCGGCTTATCGACTTGGCCATTTACGAAAAAATTTCGATATTCGTGCATGGTCACTGTAACTTGTGGGTTGAGCAAATACCGGCCTTTGAGCCCTTTGGTGATGAAATCTTCAAGCTCACCGACCGTCATGCCGCGCACTCTGATTTCACCTAAATACGGAAACGACAATGTGCCTGCGTCTGACAAGCGCACTTTTTCACGCTTAAGGTCTTCCTCACCAACAACTTGTACGCTGATGACATCACCAACACCCAGCCTATAACTAGAAAGTGTGGATGAACTACCAATGCCACCCGCAGATGAGACGCCGCCCGATTGAGGGTTAGCTGATGCTTGTGCATTAGAAGCCGACGGCACAAAGCAAAACAATGCTAACGCGAACAGCATTAACGCGCACTGTACACGTGGCCATTTAAAACTGAACATCGAAATACTCACGTCTAACCTCATTACAAATTAAGGATGTCTAAAAACGGAAAAGGCTTTAACCCGTTGACGCGGTCAAAGCCTAGCCATAATTAGAGTCTGTTTGATTATCAACTACGCGTTATAGCGTCGCGCCAAATGTCAACATGTAGAGGTTTTTCTTGTAGTCAAGGCCATTAACGTTTGAGTCACGCGATGTGTTAGTTACCTCACCACCTACGTCCAACCAACGCATTAACTTGTAATTGACCTTAAGACCAAGTGAATTAGTTCTATCCGCACGAACGTTATTGATATATTCGTCGTTGCTACGGGTAAACGAGGCGACGCTAGTTAGGCGTGAACTCCAACCATGCTGCCATGCGAAGCCAAACTTTTTCACGAGGGTAAAATCACCTAAACCTGTTGACTCTGAAAATGACTTATTGGTAAAGAAATCGACCTTGGAGTAACTTAGCGGTTTCCAAGCAATATTTGCTTCCCAGCCTGTACTTGAGAAATCCTTACGTGTGCTGACCGAAAAATCCTTGCGAATTTGGCCTACCTTTACCGTGCCGCTGGTTGCGGCCGTTGCATCCCAAGTAACACCAACTAAATAGCGACGCTCTTTACTATCTAGCCGCGAAGATGCCAGCTTGTAATCTAGGCGGTCTTCACGCGCCTCAACTAAGAACGATGTTTTGGGTGCGACACGCATGAAGAAACGCCCGGCAAAATTGTCTGTATTGCGATCGCTGCCAATGGTGTTCGCGCGATTATTTTGGTAGCGCTTGTCGACCGAACCAACTTCGACCTCAACACGACCAATCGCATCATTTGCGCCGTAAGCAAAAAGTGCGGACGGGCCGGTTGTTCGATACTCATCGGGCTCAACAGAAATACCACGGTCGTTAGAGCCGCGCGGATCATGCCCCTTTGTGTAATCAATCGCTAATTTCAGCCCGATGCTTGAACTAAATACAAACTCGCCTGTACCGAGCAACTGGTAGTCCGCATAGTTGTCTGCGCTGCTTTGTGCGTATCGACCTACCTTAGAATCAAACAAGAACCCAAATTTGGTGCTTTGGCTTTCAACCTGTAATTTTAAGCCCGGGTTGTAAACGGCAATCGTTGACGAACGGCGGTTTGTGTTGGACAAAAATAAATTACTGTCGCGACCTAACGAAAAATTGAAATAAGGGTATAGCGCTACACCTTCAGCAATTGCAACCCCACGCGGACCGTCTTTAGCGCCATCTTTACTGCCGTCGGGTATTTTGTATGCGGGCTGTACCGCACCAGTTTGGGCATATACAGAAGAATGAACGCCAAATGCAGCGAGTCCAGCGAAGATCAGCGCCGATGTAGCACGACGTTGAACGGTTAAACTAAGATAAGCGGATTTCATGTGCACCCCACGATTAAGAGTCTTTTGCAACTAATTGAAAGTTATAATTTGTTTATGCTACCAATGCCCGAACCAAAACTATCACTACGGCATCTGAATGAATGAGACTTAGTATTATTGCGTTGAGAGTTAGTATTATTGCGTACTTTGCGCCATGAATCAACGGTTGTTTCGTCGTTTAAACAATCGCGCACATACCTCAATTACGCCAAATTTGTAACTAACTCCTTCAGGCTATTTTTATCAATTGCATTTTTGAGAGCAGTCCATGCCCAGCCGCTAGGATAGCACCGATACTTCATTCAATATTACCGTTGCGTTACAGTTAAATGTCAGATCAAGAACCACACATGACCCACACGCGCACCGCCCATGCAATCATCCTAGCGGGCGGCTCCGGCACAAGACTCTGGCCGCTTTCAAGACAATCCCTACCAAAGCAATTCATCTCCCCGTTGAGCCAAGAAACGTTGCTGGAGTCAACTGTTTCGCGCTTAATGCCCGTGATTCGCCCGCAAGACATCACCGTCGTTACCAGCCAAATTAGTGCGAGTGGGGAAGCCATGGTGCACCTTACACCATATGCAACAATTATTGAGCCAGATGCTCGCGGCACTGCACCCGCAATCGGTATTGCTGCTATCAACGCAACGCTTGCGGGCGCTGACCCAGTGCTCGTAATATTGCCGTCGGATCACTTGGTCATTAATGTCGCAGGCTTTCAATCAACATTAAGTGGCGCCATCGCACTCGCTAGCCAGCCAGATGCCAATACTATTGTGTGCTTGGGCATAACACCGACGCATCCTGAAACTGGATATGGCTATATTAAAGCTGATGCCACCCCGGCTCGCAGGCAAACTAACGGGCAAGATATAACTTATTCTCGCGTAAACGCTTTTAAAGAAAAACCAGATGCTGAAACGGCAAAAATGTTTATCGCGGAGGGCAACTATTATTGGAATGCAGGAATTTTCATTGCGCGTGCTTCAACACTGTTAGCGTCAATTAAATCCTACTTACCTACGTTGGATGTTGTATTGGCAAAAATACAACACGACATTAAATGCGGAATCAGCTTTGAAATGGCGGTAAATTCGCATTTTGCAGATGCGAAAACAATTTCCATTGACCATGGCGTATTGGAAAAAATTCCGGCTGGAAGCACAGAAATTACATTAGCGTTGATACCAGCCGATATCGGCTGGAGCGATGTCGGATGTTGGGATACGGTGTACGACATTTCTGCGAAAGATGCGGATGGGAATGCGGTTACCGGGAATGCAATTGCCTTGAATAGCAAAAATTCGCTCATTTACGCGGGCAAACGCTTGGTGACGGCGATAGGCGTTGAAAACCTTAATATTATTGATACGCCAGATGCGCTTTTAGTTACCGCGCGTGGCGAATCACAGCAAGTACGGCAATTAGTTGACCAAATCAGCAGGCGCGGCGGTACCGAGCATATCGAGCACCTTACGGTACAGCGCCCTTGGGGCAGCTATACCGTTCTACAAGATGCCCCTAATTTCAAGATTAAACGCATTGAAGTAAAAATCGGTGGGCGGCTCAGCCTGCAAAGCCATGAACATCGCAGCGAGCACTGGATTGTCGTTGCTGGAACAGCAACTATTACCTGTGGAGAGCGAATTATCGACATGCGCGCGAACGAAAGCATCTATATTCCAGCAGGAGAAAAACATCGGCTAGAAAATCATGGTGCGGATCTCGTTACCTTAATTGAAGTACAGGTAGGGAAATATTTGGGTGAGGATGACATTAAACGCTATGACGATGTTTATGGGCGGAAGACCACCTAATGGCGAATGGATGAGTGGATGAATGGCTTTTGCCGGCGGGTTCTGTAAACATAGATGGTCTCGCGCCGAAAGCCCTTGGCTACTCGGCGCACTAATAATGCGGAACCTTCTTGGGCGAGAGGCGACGTAAATCAAACGCAGCACGGCCTCTAGAATTTGAGTTCTAAATGAGCACCCACAAGTTTTGTCGATGCACTTAACCACCTGTATTCTCGTTAAGACGAACTGCTACGGTCAAGGCACAATTTGTTGCGGACGGCGCCAGTTTTTTCGCGACACACGTAATCTCAAATGATTTTTAAAGTGCTGACGAATATAATCATCATACCCGAATGGCACTTACCTAAAACGACGCGGACGCCGCCGGCGTCTAAAACGGGTGGTAGCCCGGAAGGAGTGCAGCGCATCCCGGGGTGTTCGTTGCACAACCGTTTGCCCCGGAATAGGCTCAACTCATTCCGGGCTTTAGTAAGTACCATTCAACCATGCCCCTTGATTAGTGCTGTCATATAGCAATTGCAACGCAACTACTAAGCAATTACAAAGCCATTACGCAGCCATCGCACCGCCGCAATTAGCCGTTTCCGCCTTTAAGATAGCCGCCTACACTCTAATGAAAATTCTTATCACTGGCGCGGCCGGCTTCATCGGTCACTATTTAGCACTTCGCCTGCTAGCGCGGGGCGACATCGTCGTGGGTGTCGATAATCTGAATAATTATTACGATGTCCAGCTAAAAGAATCGCGCTTGAAAAAGCTCACATCGCAGGCTAACTTTACGTTTGTAAAGGCAGATATCGCCGACCGCACCGCGATGGCTTTTCTTTTTGAAAACCACCAATTTGATGTGGTCGTTAATCTCGCCGCACAGGCGGGCGTGCGTTATTCGATTGAAAATCCGCATGCCTATATTGATGCCAATATCGTCGGCTTTCTGAATATCCTTGAAGGCTGTCGGCATCGGGGCGTGCCAAATTTACTTTTTGCGTCTTCTAGCTCGGTGTATGGCGCTAATACCGCTCTGCCCTTTTCTGAGTCGCAGACGGTTGACCACCCGGTGGCACTTTATGCCGCGACTAAAAAGGCGAATGAATTGATGGCTCATAGTTACGCGAGTTTGTATCAGCTTCCTTGCACGGGATTACGTTTTTTTACGGTATACGGCCCGTGGGGTCGGCCTGATATGGCGCTTTTTTTGTTTACCAAATCGATTCTCGCCGGGGAAGCCATTGACGTTTTTAATAACGGCGATATGGTGCGTGATTTCACCTATGTGGACGATATTGTTGAAGGCGTTTTACGGCTGGTTGACCACCCCGCCACGCCTGACGCGGCTTGGTCGGGCGATACCCCTAACCCTGCCACCAGTTATGCGCCATATCGGCTATACAATATCGGCAATAGTGAGCCGATACCGTTAATGCGTTATATCAATGCGTTGGAGTCAGCCCTCGGCAAAAAAGCTAAGATGAATATGATGCCGATGCAGCCAGGCGATGTGCGTGCCACTGCCGCGGATGTATCGCGGTTAAAGTCAGATGTTAATTTTCAGCCAAATACGAGCATTGAGGACGGTGTTGCACAATTTGTTGATTGGTATCGAACTTATTACAACGCATAAAAGCGAAAGCAGCAAAAATTGAAAGTCCTTTATTGGCGGGAATTTTCAAACTAAAATACCCGACGCTATCCATCAAATGGCGAGTTTTAAGATTTAATCAGCGCGATGCATTCCGCCCGTTCCGTACAGTTTGCAAAGGAAACGTAATTTGAAGGATAAAAATAATACAGAAGCGAGTTTTAGCGGTTCTGAGCTTACGCCAGCGGTCTCACACCAACATTATTTACCGCGATCAATGGATGACGTTCTCGCCAATGTTAAATCCGTGCTCAACCTCACCGAGCTAGCAAAACGCGACATTACCCATTGGCGACTCCAATGATAAGCCTCGCTATATTTTTATCGGGATTTGGTGGTGCGCTATTCCTATTGCTGCTGCTCATCCCGCTAGCACCTAAGCTACACCTAATTGATCATCCCGGAGGACGTAAGGAGCATCACAAAGTGACGCCTCTCGTCGGCGGCTTGGCAATTGCATTGACGTTCGTAACTTCTTTATTCTTTTTGATGCCAACGTACTTACACGGTATTTTGTTCGCGACTTTATTAATACTCGCCATTGGGGTGGTTGACGACATCCATGAAATCCCGCCTATTCCTAAGTTTCTCGCCCAAGCTGCTGCTTGTTTGATCATGGTGTTTTTAGCCGATGTAATGCTCAATCAGGTGGGTGATTTATTTGGAACTGGTGCGATTGGGCTATGGATTTTCACCATCCCCATGACCGTATTTGCGGTGATTGGCGTGATAAACGCGATGAATATGGCTGATGGTATTGATGGTCATGTGAGTAGCATTGCCTTCATTACCTTTACGGCTTACGCCTATGTTGCGTACGAATCTGCACTTTGGGATGATTATCGGCTGCTGGTGGTGCTAGCGGGTGCGGTGGCGGGCTTTCACCTGCTCAACGCGCGCTGGCCGTGGAATAAGCAGGCCAGAACGTTTTTGGGGGACACGGGTAGCATGTTGCTAGGGTTTCTCATCGGCTTATTTGCCATTGAGCTGACAACGGGCAATGGTGCCACGTCAAACATCAAAAAAACATTTCCCGCCATTTGTGCACTTTGGGTAATTGTGTTGCCGCTTTGCGATTGCGTATCACTGATGATCCGCCGTAAGCTAGCGCGTCGCAGTATGTTTGTTGCTGATCGCCAACATTTGCATCATTACCTACTCAATCGCGGGCTCACGGTGGGGCAAGCTAGCTTCGTCAGCGCGGTACTTAATACAATCTGCGCGCTCATTGGTATTGTTGGCTGGAAGCTCGGAATACCTGAACCAGTTATGTTTATTGCATTCATTGCGCTTTTTGCGGCCTACCACACTTACATGCTCATCGCCTTTCGCACCATGCCGCAGCATAGTCAGATGGGCGCTAATCCACCATAATTGTTCGTGTTGCCGCCTTGAAATTTTTTGAATTGACCTTACTTTCTTGCTCGATACCAAAAAACATCAGCGAACGCTTGTTGTAAATTAATGTCATTTCGACATCACTATTTTCTTCACGGAGTCGCAAAACTATGAAACGTGTATTTCTCTTTTTAGCCACAAACATCGCCATCATGCTGGTATTAAGTGTTGTGGTTAGCGCACTGGGCGTGAATCAATTTATGAGCAAGAATGGGTTAGACCTGCCCATGCTTCTTGCGTTTTCAGCGGTTATTGGCTTTACCGGGTCGTTTATTTCGCTCTTGATTTCAAAGCCTATGGCCAAGTGGTCAACCGGTGCGCAGGTTATTAGCACGCCACAAAACGAAACTGAGCGCTGGCTGGTCGCATCTGTACAACGATTAGCCAATAAAGCTAATATTGGTATGCCAGAAGTAGCTGTTTATCAAGGCGCGCCCAATGCATTTGCTACCGGCGCATTCAAAAATTCCGCATTGGTGGCGGTGTCCACTGGCTTGTTGGAGTCGATGACCAAAGATGAAGTGGAAGCAGTGCTCGCCCACGAAGTCGCCCACATTGCCAATGGTGACATGGTCACGCTTACATTGATTCAGGGTGTGGTGAATACGTTTGTCGTGTTCCTATCCAAAATTGTCGGCTATTTCGTTGACCGCGTTGTGCTACGAAATAACAGTGACGCGCCTGGCATTGGCTACTATGTGACTGACATTGCGTGTCAGTTAATTTTGGGGATTTTGGCGTCAACTATTGTCGCGTGGTTTTCGCGCAAACGTGAATTTCGTGCCGATGCTGGTGCAGCGCAATTGATGGGACGCCCGGATTCAATGGTTGCCGCACTTCGTCGTTTGGGTGGATTGACGCCTGGCGAATTACCGAAGTCGATGGCTGCCTCTGGCATCTCCGATAAAGCGGGCTTTATGGCGTTGTTTTCTAGCCATCCGCCGATAGAGCAACGCATTGCCGCGTTGCAAAATCGCACTTGAATTTGAACCTGTAAACAAAAAGCCGCTTGTTAAAAATAAGCGGCTTTTTTATCGGTGAAAAATTCGTCAGTGACTATTTTTTAAACAACCCAAATAGCCCGCGTTTCTTCTCCTCTTCCTCTTCCCCTTTAGGATTTGGATCAACCGCGTACTGCACGTTTTTACTTGATGCCTTAGGGTATTGGCCAGTGACGCTACCCACGTTGAACGTGGGACGACGGTTGAATTGCTCGAAGTTAGTTTCCACCTGACCGATGAAGAGCTTGGCTAACTCTTCTAGCGACTTATCGTCAATCACATTGGGCTCAACGGTGTAAATTGACGGCCCAAAATCTTCTACGTTTTTGAGCTTAAATCGAACCACGCCTTCTTCATAGTCGCCAACAATATCCGCACCGCAGATAACTTCGTTATTGACGGTAAAAAACTCGTGTGTCACCACTCTGCGCTCGTTACGAAATGGCTCTGAAGTGAAGCGCATATTGTTTTGCCACAGCAAATCACGAAAACGCTCTATCGACTCCGCCTCGCGTTTAATCGTCATTGTCTCCGCCTTTGCGCGACGAAACGTGACGTTCAGCTCTTCATAATGCTCGCTGTTATTGCGCTGCGAGGTTCGATATTCGATACGGTAATCGCTTTGCGTAAGACCATCAATTTTACCGACAGTAAGTAAGTTATAGCTGCGCTCACACGGTGGCCTCACCACATTGAGTTGGCGAAACATCTCATTCATATATTTGAAAATCGAACGCATTGCCTGATCAACCTGAATCGCATTCGCTTTTAAGGATTGTGTACGCTGCGCTTCTTGATTTTTTAGCGTCTCTGCTTCTTTTTTGAGATCGTCTAACAGTCCCATAGTTGAACCTTTGATATTAGTATTTGTATGCAATTACTATTTATTAGCTAGCTATTTTAGCTGACAGACGAGCGGGTGTCAGTCCCTCAGTCGAGTTAATCTATACAAATTTAGCGCGTTTATGTTTTCACGTAACATTCACGGAAATACTACGCTTTTCAGGCCATTAACAGCACCTCTATTTACGCATGGTTTTTGGATATTCAATATGAAGGCAATTTTGGCATTAGACCTAGGCACAACCAGTGCGCGGGCGATTGTTTTTAATCAAGCCGGTGGCATCATCAGCCAGTCTCAACAGGAGTTTACCCAGTACTACCCGCGCGCTGGATGGGTTGAACATGATGCAAATGAAATTTGGCAAACCCAACGCCAAGTTGCGGCAGAGGCGCTTCAGTTGGCTCACCAGCAAGGTGCAACCGTGTTGGGGTTGGGCATTACCAACCAACGCGAAACCAGTGTGCTGTGGAACCGGATGACCGGTGAGCCGATTGCGCGGGCCATTGTGTGGCAGGATCGACGCACGTCTGAATATTGCCAATCGCTTGTAAAAGCGGGGCACACTAATTTGATTCGCGATAAGACGGGGCTTGTAATCGACGCCTATTTTTCGGGCACTAAGCTGAATTGGTTGTTGAATCATGTCCCAAACGCACGAGAATTAGCCGAACGCGGCGAATTAGCGTTTGGCACAATGGATAGCTGGCTAATTTACAAATTAACTCAAGGCGAAGTCCATGCCACCGATGTCTCTAATGCATCGCGCACGATGTTATTCAACATTCACACACTTAAATGGGATCAAACATTACTGTCGATCTTGGAAATTGGGTGCGATGAAGGTAAGTTGCTGCCCAAAATTGTCGGCTCTAGCGGTGTAATCGGCGAGACCGCGTGCCTTGATGGAATACCTGCTGGTATCCCGATTGCTGGCATTGCGGGTGATCAACAAGCGGCGCTATTTGGTCAAGGTTGCCACACGTCGGGCATGGCAAAAAACACCTATGGCACGGGCTGCTTTATGCTGATGCATACGGGCTACAAGCCGAGCGTATCCAAGCATCAGTTACTCACCACGGTCGCCTGGAAGCTTGGCGACGAAAAAGCCGAATACGCGCTTGAAGGCAGCGTATTTATTGCTGGGGCTGCCGTGCAATGGCTGCGCGATGGCTTGGGTCTTATTCAACACGCAAGCGAAATGACCGCACTTGCGGCCAGTGTCGCTGATACCGATGGCGTTGCGTTTGTGCCGGCATTCGCAGGGCTTGGCACGCCGTACTGGGATGCCAGCGCACGCGGCACGATTTTGGGGCTTACACGAGGCACAACTAGAGCGCATATTGCGCGTGCAACGCTGGAGGCGATTGCATTTCAGTCTGCGGACGTATTTAACGCCATGCGTGCTGACACCGGTCTGGATTTAACCACACTTAGGGTTGACGGCGGCGCATCTGCTAATCCGCTACTCATGCAGTTTCAGGCGGATATTTTGGGGATACCGGTTGTCGCGCCCGAAGTGACTGAAACGACAGCGCTCGGTGCAGCCTACTTAGCGGGCCTTGCGGTGGGTATTTGGGGCTCAAAAGCAGATATTGCCAACCAATGGCGAATGAGTCGGTGGTGGGAACCTAACATGTCGCGTGATGAAGCAAAAAACCGCATGGCGCGCTGGCACAAGGCGGTGGAGCACGCGCGCGGCTGGGCTTGAACCGGCGTCCCCAAATAATTTTATAAATGCCTATTATCGGCGGGCAATTTCAAGGCATTGCGCTTGAAATCGCCCGCTTTTCCTAGGGTTTTAATTTCAGCTACCACCCTAATTCTAGCCGTAAATATCTATCGCAACTGCGGCTAAACTGAGTTTTTACTGTGGCATTTTCATCGAAGCGCATAGGCGAGTGATGCCGTTGCCAGTCTTTCGCGCCGCGCTTTAGCCCTTAATAGCGCCAAATACGCGCCGCAAAATATCACTTCCCGCACCGACGGGGTCGCGACGGATTTTTTTCTCTTCTTCACCAATCATTATATAAAGCCCGTCGAGCGCTTTAGTAGTCACGTGCGTTTCCACCTTACGTTGCTCAGACTTTAATTTCATCAAGCCAGTCTTTTCAATACGTGCGGCGACATCGTTGTATTGCGACGCGAGCCCTATTTTATAGGTGACATTCGTGACAATCGGCAGAAATTTCTCCGTTAGTGGTATCAATGTTTTGTCCTTGAAAAACGCGGTGACTGAGTTATCTCCGCCTGCTAAGATGGCTTTGGCATCTTGTACAGTCATCGTTTTTACCGCGTCAGAGAGTAATTTTTTTGATTGCGGGACGGCTTGTTCTGCAGCGCGGTTAATACCCAACTTGAGCGCGTCAATATCCTTGCCGCGTCCTAAAAGTTTTAAGCCTTTTTCAGCTTTGCCAATCCACTCTGGCAACGTGATGCGCACCAAATCATTACCCCAAAAACCATCCTGTTTGCCAAGCAATTGCACCGCAATATCCGCACCCTTCTCGAGCGCAGCTTTCACGCCTGCACTGGCATCTTTTTGCGTTAAGTCTGCTAACGAAAAAGCGAAGCTGCGTGGGGAATAGGCGGCAGTTAAAACGAGCGCTGATATTAACGTGAGGCTCACGAGCGATTCACGCTTAGCGGTATTTTCAGGCGCGTCGCTGTCCGCGAAAGGATTAAAAATTATCCCCATGAATATCGTCTGATAAGAATAAAGTTAGTTGGATTGAACGCTGCTATTTACAAAAGACCACGTCCGGAAATATTCGACAAAACATTAATTCGTTGAACCACATGTGCAGAGTCTAGCGAAATTCTTATTGACCTTGCTATCAACTTGGCCGTTGCATGCCCTCCGTCACACCATTCGACAATATGCGGAATACACTAAAGGTTATCAGGCAACAAAATTCAATTAGCCGCCCGCTAACAGCTAGATTGTGAGGCATTTCATCGATAACATCACCTTAATGCTTCAGCGGTAGCGAGGTTCTTGAATAAGGTGAAGAGCATTTTGTCAGCAGCTTGGAATTTTGGACTCGTAAAAATTGACTTTCTCAATAATTCCTTGTAACTTACCTTCCAGTCAGTTAATAATCCATCAATACAGGACTACGTATCATGCATTCTCAGATCAAATCATTACTCATAGACAATAATAAAATCAATAAATTCAAAAGCTTAGCAACCAATCTTGTGCTGTCTACGTTGCTGTTAACGCTTTTAAGTTGTAGTAAACAAGCAACCGTTACAGACACCATTCGCCCTGCTCTCGCCTACAAAATTACTGCAAACAGCCGTACTGATATTGATGTTTATGCGGGGGAAATTCGGGCGCGCATCGAAGCAGACCACGCGTTCCGTGTTGGCGGCAAAATGAATAAACGTCTAGTGGATGCTGGTGCAAGCGTCAAACGTGGTCAAGCGTTAGCCCAGCTAGACCCTCAAGATGTAAAACTGACCTCTGAGGCTGCCCGCGCACAAGTCAACGCCCAACAAACCGAAGCTGACTTTGCCACCGCCGAACTGAAACGCTTTCGTGAGTTATTTATGAAGGGCTTCGTCAGTCAATCGGCGCTAGATCAAAAAATTAACGTTTCAAATGCGGCGCTGGCAAGACTGGACGCGCAAAAAGCGACTGCAAATGTCGCCGTGAACCAAGCAAGCTACACGACACTGGTTGCCGAAATGGATGGCGTCGTCGCGCAAGTCATGGTGGAGGCCGGGCAAGTGGTGGTGGCTGGACAAGCTGTAATGAAGATCGCCAACCCGCGCGAGAAGGAATTGATTATCTTCATACCTGAGGCGAAAATCAGTGCATTTCGTCAAGAAGCTGCCGCTAAAAATAAAGTAAAACGCTCAATCCGCGTTCACCTATCGTCAAACCCTGAAAAATTTTACGCCGCTGCTATACGTGAAATTGGCGGCGTCGCCGACACGGTTACTCGCACCTACACGGCACGCATCGCGATCAATGCTGAAAATGAAGACATAGTGCTCGGCATGTCAGGCTTCGCCGCCTTTGAAGGTGCATCGACGCAAGATGCTATTGCGGTACCACTTTCTTCGCTTTACGTCCGCGGCAATGTCACCGGCATCTGGCAAATCAGCGCCGATAACAAAGTTAGCTTAAAACCGGTCACGGTACTGCAATACCGCGAAACCACCGCACTCATTCGTTCCTCCACACTAAAAATTGGCGACAGTATCGTTGCGGCAGGCGTACACAAGTTACTCGAAGGCGAGATGGTAAAACCGATCGTTGATAAAGAGGTAAAGGGCGACGGCAAGGTCGCCTATGCGATTGACCCAGCAAAGATTGACACGAAAATCGCAAACGCGCGGCTACCTTGGATATCTGCGCCAACGACCAACAACGCCTTGAAATAATAAAAGGTCGCGAACATGAGCAAATTAAATCTATCGGAATGGGCGCTAAAAAATCAGGCGCTAGTGTTGTACCTTATCGTCATCATCGGCGTTGCAGGTATTTTTTCATATGGCAAATTAGGGCAATCGGAAGACCCGCCTTTTACGTTTAAAGCCATGACCATTCGCACAATATGGCCGGGAGCATCGGCCGTGGACGTCGATCTACAGGTCACTGAACGAATTGAGAAAAAATTGCAGGAAGTACCGAACATGTACTTTCTCAAAAGTTACTCCAAACCGGGTGAGTCAACAGTCATCTTTATGGTCAATGATGCAGCGCATTCGTCGCTCGTACCAGAAGCCCAGTATCAAGTACGTAAACGCATTAGCGATATGCGCCAAACCTTGCCGCAGGGGGTTGTCGGGCCATTTTTTAATGATGAATTTGGCGACACTTTTGGCAATATTTTTGCGCTCACCGGCGAGGGATATTCGTATGCCGATAAAAAAATATATGTTGATCGCATTCGGCGAGACCTACTTCGTATCCCCGATGTTGCAAAAGTCGAAATACTCGGCGAACAAGAAGAAAAAATCTATATCGAACTATCGAATGTCAAAGCAGCGACCCTAGGCATTGATGCAGCCCTCATCATTGCCGCGATGCAGGCACAAAACGCGGTGGTACCTGGTGGAATAGTTGAAACCGCGTCCGACAAGATATTTGTTCGTGCCACTGGAGCGTTCACCAGCGTGGCGGCCATTGAACAATTCACCATACGGGCGAATGGCCGAGTGATCAAGCTCGGCGATATCGCGACGATCAAACGCGCCTATGCTGACCCTGCGTTCACCAAAATGCGCTACATGGGTCAAAACGCGTTAGGCATTGGTATCGCAATGCGTTCTGGCGGTGACATCATCACACTCGGCAAGAATCTTGATCAAGCATTTGAAAAAATTGAGAAGACGTTGCCGGTTGGCATAGAGCTACATCGTGTGAACGACCAGCCCAGATCGGTGCGCGCGAGCGTAAGCGAATTCGTGCGCTCACTAACCGAAGCGGTATTGATTGTGATGGCGGTCACATTTTTTAGTCTAGGCTTGCGCTCGGGCTTTGTCGTCGCACTTTCTATTCCGCTGGTGTTATCGGCCACATTCTTTTTTATGTTTTTGTTTAATGTGGGCTTGCACAAGATATCGCTTGGCGCATTGATATTAGCGCTTGGTCTATTAGTGGATGACGCCATCATCGCCGTAGAAATGATGGCAATCAAAATGGAGCAAGGCTGGGATCGCGCACGGGCGGCGAGCTTTGCCTATACCTCAACGGCCTTTCCGATGTTATCCGGCACGCTTGTGACCGCCGCAGGCTTTTTACCAATTGCTACCGCCAAATCAAGCACGGGTGAGTACACCATTGCGATTTTTCAAGTTACCACCATGGCGCTCATTTTGTCTTGGATTGCGGCGGTGATATTCGTCCCGTACTTAGGCTATAAATTTTTACCTGACTATGTAAATGGTAAGCCAGTCATAACTGATCGCACCCGCCGCATCGCGCGTTTAATTGCTAAGTTACCGTGGGTGGGCGAAAAACTGAGCCAGCGATTAGCACCCGCAGACGCCGCGACACAAACCGCCACCATCGCGCATCACACCGACGAGCACGATGTTTACAACACGCCTTTTTACACCAAGTTTCGCGCTGCGGTATCGTGGTGTGTTGACTATAAAAAAACGGTATTAGCCATGACGGTATTGCTGTTTTTAGCCTCGTTGTTTGCGTTTACATTTGTACAACAACAATTCTTCCCCTCATCGACCCGTGTGGAGTTAATCGTTGATGTGCGCTTGGCGGAAGGCTCATCGATCACCGCGACTGAGTTACAGGTCAAAAAACTCGAAACGTTTTTGAACAATATCAATCGCGAAACTCCGCTCTTTCAAAATTACGCTAGCTACGTCGGCACCGGCGCGCCACGCTTTTATCTACCGCTCGAACAGCAGCTACCAAACGCAGCCTTTGGACAAATAGTGGTAACGACCAATAACTCAACAGCACGCGAGGAACTTCGCACAAAGTTAATCCAGCTATTTGCCACTGACATGCCAGAAATTCGCGGACGCATCTCGCGGCTTGAAAACGGCCCGCCGGTGGGCTTTCCGATTCAGTATCGCGTGTCGGGAGAAGATGTCGAAAAAGTTCGGCTCTATGCAACCGAAGTGGCTGACATCCTGCGGGCGAACGGCAATCTATCTAACATTCAATTTGATTGGTTTGAGCGCTCAAAAGTCGTCAAGCTCGATATTGATCAAGACAAAGCGCGATTACTCGGCCTAAGCTCTGCCGAAATCGCAAGCTTCATCAACGGCTCACTGACCGGCACACCGATAACAAGCTTGCGTGAAGGCGATAAATCCATCGAGATCTCGCTGCGCGCACCGGCAAATGAGCGCGCCAAAATATCGTTGATTGAGAGCCTCGCCATTCCTACCCGCAGCGGACGCGCCGTGCCTTTAACCCAAGTGGCAAAAGTGACTTATGAATTTGAAGAGCCCATCATCTGGCGGCGTGATCGATTGCCGACCATCACGATTAAAGCGGACATTGATAAAGCAGATTTACAACCCGCCACCATCGTTGCCAATCTGAATAAGCCATTGGCCAAACTAAGGCAAAAAATTGAAGCTGCCTCACCTGGATTTAGGCTCGATGTAGGCGGCGCGGTTGAAGAAAGCGCCAAGGGCGAAGCGTCAATTGGCGCGGGGATGCCGCTATTTTTATTCGCCGTCCTCACGGTATTAATGATTCAACTAAAAAGTTTTCAGCGCGTCATTATCGTGGTGCTAACCGCGCCACTTGGGTTAATTGGCGTCGCGCTATTTTTGATACTTCTCAACAAACCATTCGGCTTTGTGGCGATGCTAGGCACCATCGCGCTATTTGGCATGATTATGCGTAACTCGGTAATATTGATTGACCAAATTGAGCAAGATATTGCTGCAGGTCATGATCGGTTTCACGCTGTTATTGACGCCACTGTTAGACGGCTTCGACCAATCGTGTTGACCGCACTAGCGGCGGTACTCGCCATGATCCCGCTGGTGCGCTCAGCCTTTTTTGGGCCTATGGCAGTGGCGATTATGGGTGGGCTATTAGTCGCGACATTACTCACGCTATTTTTCTTGCCTGCACTTTACGCGACTTGGTTTGGGATTAAGCGGGAAGGTAAGCAAGGATAAGTGCAAAAACTTTACCGCCGATAAACGCCAATTAACGCCGATACACGTCGATAGAATCCTTCGCCGTTCATCAATTGCCTAGAGTGCGCCGTGCGCACCAATTACATTTTTTGCTGAACGATGCGGCTACAATGTGAGGATGAAATCACAACTCATTTTGACGAAAATTGTACTTCTATTTTGTGCCGCTATTGCGCCCCTTAGCGTCGCGCAAACTGCACCCTCCGCAACCACTACTCAATCCGCCCGCCCAAAAATTGCCTTAGTCCTTTCTGGCGGCGGTGCGCGTGGCGCGGCGCATGTGGGGGTAATTAAAGTTTTGGAAGAATTACAGATTCCGATTGACATTATTACCGGCACCAGCATGGGTGCGTTAATCGGCGCGGCCTATGCTGCTGGTACATCGGCAGACGAATTAGAGGCGCGTATCGGCAAAGCCGATTGGGTTGATTTATTTACCGACACCAGCCCGCGCGAAGATCGTAGTTTTTTACGAAAAGAAGAAGACCAAGCCAAGCTGCTCGGCTTAGAGTTCGGCGTGAAGCGAGATGGCTTGCGTTTGCCACCGGGGGCGATTTCTGGACAAAAACTGGATAGCTTATTTTCCAAACTCACCCGCTATGCTGCGGGCAATGTGAAGTTCGATAAATTACCAATACGTTTTCGCGCGGTCGCAACCGATGCAGAATCCGGCAAGATGGTGGTGTTTTCGCAGGGACGCTTGGCAGACGTCATGCGAGCATCAATGTCAGTGCCGGGTGCGATTGCCCCATTTGAAATTGACGACCGAATTTATCTGGATGGTGGACTGACGCGCAATCTACCCATCGACGTGGCTCGCGATATGGGTGCGGACATTGTGATCGCGGTCAACATTGGTGCTGGGCTCTTAAAGCGCGATCAATTGCAATCTATCTTTGGCGTGTCGTTACAAATGATCAATATTTTGACAGAACAAAATATGCAGGCGTCCTTGCAATCATTAAAGACCGGCGACATTCTGATAACGCCACCACTTGATACCATTGGCTCGACGGATTTTTCATTGGCGGCGGACGCCATCACCATCGGCGCCGCAGCAGCACGCGCGCTGTCAACAACGCTAGCCCGCTACTCGCTTCAAAATGACACTTATCGTCAATGGCGTAGCGCACAACTTTCAAGAGCGGGCAATGCAGTTGCCGAGGCTGATACGATTCAAGAGGTGACAATATCTGGACTAAAACGCGCCAATGAAGACGAGCTGCGACGCACGCTGCAAGTAAAAGCAGGCGACAAGGTGGACTTCAGAAAAATTGATTCTGGCGTGAGCCGTGTTTTTGGCACGGGCTATTTTGAGCGCGTCAATTATTCATTACTCTCTGACGATAATCGCAAATCCTTAGCCGTTAACGCGATTGAAAAATCGTGGGGGCCGCATTACTTGCGGATTGGTTTGTCGTTAGGCACAGATACCTCCGGTGAAGGCCGTTTTAATTTGCTCATTCGTTCGCAACAAACGCAATTTAATCAGGCAGGGGCGGAGTGGCGTAATGATGTGCAAATTGGTCGCGATCGGCGCTTAGCGACGCGATTTTTTCAGCCCTTTGGCGCGGGCAGTGTCGTCAATGCGTCCGCGGGTGTTGAGTTAACGCGCCGTCCGATTGATATTTTTCTCGATGGCCGCCGCGTGGTGCAGTACGACGTAAGCTCCAGCACCTATTCGCTGGATGTCGGCATGGATTTAGGGCGTAACGCGATTGCACGGCTCGGCTTAATTTCGGGTCGTGATACTGCCGAGGTAAACATCGGCACGGCAAATTTTCCAACCTTTAACGTTCAGCAAGGCGGCTTCAAATTTCGTGCACTTTACGATAATTTAGATGACACCAATTTTCCACGAACCGGACGCACCGCCAGCTTGGATTACTTCGCCAGCGTTTCCTCGCTTGGCGCTTCAACCGACTATCGAAAAATTGAAGCGAACTTCAGTGACCATTACTCGTTCGGTCGCCACACATTTTCATACGCAGGCCGATACGGTCGTTCCCTAGAAGGCAACATCCCGCTGTTTGATCAATTTTCGCTTGGCGGATTTTTACAACTCTCAGGATATCGGACGGGGGAGCTGATTGGTGAGACGGTAGCCCTTGGCCGATTGTCCTATTATCAACGCCTACCGCTATCCAGCTCATTTTTGGGACGACGCGTATTTGCTGGCGTTTCAGGCGAAATTGGCCGTATTGGCTCAAGCTTTCAAACGCTATCGTCGGATAGCAATAGATCATCGCTCGGCATATTTTTAGGTGCGGATACCGCATTTGGCCCGCTCTATCTTGGCTTTGGTCGCACGCGCGAGCGCAGCACGACTTTCTATTTTTTCTTGGGTCAGCAGTAATCTTAGAATCTCATTTACAATCGCCCAACTGTTGAGAAAGGCAAATCGTGCTCAATGTTTTCATCCTCAATAATCGTCGATTAAATCAGCTGCAAGTTGATTCCATTGATGACCTAAAAAATTCGGACCCCATCTGGATAGACCTCAATTCGCCCACCGAAACGGAACGCGAGTGGATACGTTTGCTTTACCATTTAGACCTACCTACCTCTGAAGACATGGTGGATATCGAGGCCTCAGCGCGCTTTTTTGAAGGCGACAGTGGCGAGCTGCATTTGCGCTCTGATTTTTTACTAGAGATTGACGACGACTCTCGTAACGTATCCGTCGCCTTCATCTTAAAAGGCAACACCCTGTTTAGTTTGCACATGGAGGACTTGCCGGTATTTCGCCTTGTGCGTATGCGCGCGCGCTCACGACCAGGCTACATTGAAGACGCACGCGAAGTGCTGCTCGATTTGTACGCGACTGACGCCGAATATTCCGCAGATGCCCTTGAGGGCGTCTATGCCCAGTTAGAGAAAATTTCGGCCACCGTATTGACCGAAAGAATCACCGACGCCGAAGCCGGCAAAGTACTCGCGCGCGTGGCCGCTGAGGAAGATTTGAATGGCCGCATTCGGCGTAACGTCATGGACACCCGGCGCGCCGTCTCATTTTTAATGCGCCAAAAATTACTCGACGGCGATCAAGTAGAAGAAGCGCGCCAGATTTTGCGAGACATTGATTCACTCGATGGCCACACCGCATTCTTATTCGACAAAATTAATTTCTTGATGGACGCGACTGTCGGCTTCATCAACATCAACCAAAATAAAGTCATCAAGATTTTTTCTGTCGCCTCGGTCGCCCTACTTCCGCCGACGCTAATCGCCTCTATCTACGGCATGAATTTCAAAAGCTGGTTTCCCGAACTCAATTGGGAATACGGCTACCCCTTTGCTTTGGGACTAATGCTAGTTTCGGTTATTGTCCCGCTTACCTACTTTAAGCGTAAGGGATGGCTGGATTAGCAATATCGCATATTGGCGGGCATCTTCAGCACTTTTTGCTCGAAACTAACCGCCAATAGGCGGCTCTTAAATTTTTATCCCAAGTTCAAAAAATGCGTCCGATAGTATTTAAGTTCGTCAATCGACTCATAAATATCGGCCAAGGCTTCGTGCTTGCCGTGCTTGGTGAGGCCACTCATGATGGCGGGCTTCCAGCGTTTGGCTAATTCTTTGAGCGTTGACACATCGAGATTGCGGTAGTGAAAATAGTCTTCTAACTGCGGCATACCACGCGCCATAAATCGACGGTCTTGGCAGATTGAGTTACCGCACATGGGGGACGTTTTTGCGGGTACGTGCTGGCGCAGGAATTCGATCATTTGCCGTTCAACCGCCTCAAGCGTGTTGCTAGAGGCTAATACTTTTGCAATGAGGCCGGATTTTTTATGGGTGGATTTATTCCAGCTATCCATGCCGTCAAGCGTAGCTTGTGGCTGATGCACCACCATCACTGGCGCTTCGGCAACAGTATTTAATTGTGCATCGGTGACGACGATGGCAATCTCGATGATGACGTCAGACTCAGGCCTTAAGCCTGTCATTTCCATGTCAAGCCAGATGAGGTTATTTTGGTCAATGGGCATATTGGGTTCTAGTTAAAAGGTTCTAGTTAAAAGGTTCTAGGTAAAATAGAGCGGCAAATAATTTAATCAACCATATTGTATTCGACATGACAGCATCAATTTTCACCAACCTCTTTGTAGCCTGCGTTGTAGTGAGTTTTTCATTTTCAATGTGGCTCACGTGGCGGCAAATTCGGCACGTGGCATCGCATCGCCAACAAGTACCGAACGCGTTCGCGGCGGCGATTACCCTCGAAGCACACCAAAAAGCGGCTGATTACACGTGCCACAAAGCGCGGGTGAATGCAATTGAGGAGTCTGTCAGTACGGTTTTGCTGCTAGCACTCACGTTAGGCGGCGGGCTCGCTTGGCTTTTCGGCACTTCTGCGACCTTCACAAGCGGCACTTATCTACTGGGGCTCACGTTTATTGTTGGGCTGATGGTGGCGACGAGTGTCGTAAGTATGCCGTTCGAGCTATATCGTACCTTCATCATTGAGGCTCGTTACGGATTTAATAAAACAACGTGGTCAACCTACCTTGTAGATACGCTCAAGGGCTTATTGGTGGCGGCGTTTATAGGTGTACCGCTCCTGCTCGTTACATTTTGGCTAATGGAGAAAATGGGCTCGCTGTGGTGGCTTTATGTGTGGCTGACGTGGACTGGTTTTTCCATCGCGATGATGGCGATCTACCCGACTTTTATTGCGCCACTTTTTAATAAATTTGCGCCGCTGGATGATATGGCGTTAAAAGCACGCATTGAGGCGCTGTTAGTGAAATGTGGCTTTCAGGCAAAAGGACTATTTGTGATGGATGGCTCAAAGCGTTCGAGCCACGGCAATGCGTACTTCACTGGTTTTGGCCGCAACAAACAAATCGTCTTTTTTGATACCCTTTTGGCACGCTTAACGCCCGCCGAAATTGAAGCCGTACTCGCTCACGAGTTAGGGCATTTCAAACGTAAACATATCGCCAAGCGGATGGTGTCTACCTTTGCGGTGACCTTAATTATTTTGGCGCTAATGGGCTGGGTGATTGATAAGTCATGGTTTTATACCGGACTTGGCTTGGCACAGGCGGGCACACCACATGTGGCGGTGTCGCTGGTGTTGTTTTTTACGGTTTTACCCGTCTTCGCCTTTTGGTTAACGCCACTGGCAAGCCTCACGTCGCGTAAACATGAGTTTGAGGCGGATGCCTACGCTGCTACAGAAACGAATGCAGTTGATCTTGTCGCCGCCCTCGTCAAACTCTACCGTGACAATGCGTCAACGTTAACACCTGACCCTATTCACTCGGCGGTGTATGATTCTCATCCGCCCGCTGCCATTCGCGTGGCGCATCTAAACAAATTCGCATCCGTTCATTAAGTACATTAAGCACATTAGGCACACATGAATTTATCAACCATGCACTGCGCGACGGGTGGTCAAGCCTTAGCCTTAAATGCTGCCGACATCGCCACGCATCTTGAGGCATTAAGCGGCTGGTCTCTCAACGGATTAACCATAAAAAAAACCTTTGCCTTCGAGAATTATTACCAAGCAATCGCATTCGTCAATGCCAGCGCTTGGGTATCGCACCGGGAAGATCATCATCCTGATATGAGTGTGCATTACAACAAATGTGTGGTGGCGTATTCCACGCATGACGCCGGCGGCATTACCTTAAATGATTTTATTTGCGCCGCAAAATTAGACGCGCTTAACGTATGAGTATTAAGGCGTTAGTCACCGGCGATTTTGGTCGCGATTATTTAATTGAGTTAGACGATAAAACCGAATGCATCGCCACCCGCAAAGGTAAAAAGCAAGATGTCACCTGCGGGGATGAGGTGATTGTCAGCATGACGGGCGCTAAGTCGGCACGCATTGATGAGATTCGCCCGCGCAAAAACGTACTGTTTCGTAAAGACGCATGGCGCGAAAAAACGCTCGCGGCAAATGTTGATCAAGCCATCATTATTGTCGCCGCCTACCCGCCGTTTTCCACTACGTTTTTAAATCTTTGCTTGGTGGCCTGCGAAGCGGCAAATATTCCCGCCACCATCATGCTTAACAAAAAAGATTTGCCCGAGTTTGAAGCCGCCCATAAATCGATTGCCCATCTGGCTAATATTGGCTACAACTTGTTGCCTATATCGGCTAAGTTTGATATTGACCCGCTGCGTCCGCTGCTCACGGGCAAGAAGACATTGCTGGTAGGCGAATCTGGCATGGGCAAATCACGTACCGTCAATAATTTAGTCATGCGCGACGTTGCAAAGGAAGGCGAAATTTCTGCCTCGCTCAACTCGGGCAAGCACACCACCACCTACACTAGGCTTTATTGGCTTGATAAAGAAAGCGCCATTATTGATTCGCCGGGGATGCAATCGTTTGGTTTATTTCACCTAGAAGATGACGACATCGCCTACGCCATGCCGGAATTTCGCGATTACTTTGGCGAGTGTAAATTCAATGATTGTGCGCATATTGATGAGCCCGGCTGTGCTGTCATCGCCGCAACGGAGGCCGGTAAAATCGATGCGCGACGCTTGACGTTTTATCAAGCGCTCATCGAGCAACAACGCGAACTACGCATATCGCATCCTGATTGGAAGCGTTAAACCTAGCCTTCGATTTCGTCGAAGCCCCATCTGATTTCGTCACCGCAATTATGATTTCGTCAAATACCAGATGACAACGCGTCGCAACACGTTAAGCTTGGTAGGTCATCTATCAGACTCGACCAATTTATGAAAACCAATTTATTTTTCTTAGGCAAGCTGTTTCTCGCATGGGTTATTGCAGGCTTGGCGTTTTTAATTTTATGGAGCAACTTGTTTAACTCAGGCCAGGGGACAATTTTTTTAATCTGGCTGTTTGTGGTGTTGTTCGACATGCTCGACGCGGTCACACATATTCGCCGCGTCAAGCTCATTGTCGGTGACGAAAATCTGGGTAACGATGCATTGGCGAATCGTCATCGTCGGCAAATAGAGTTACCGATGGAGTCCGACGCGGCATTTCAATTACTTGATGCAGCCATTCGCGAGCTACCGCTTGTCGAGCAAATATCCAGCGCACCCGATAGCCTGCAAGTGAGGGCAAAGGTAGCGCGGGTAACGGCGTCTGACAGCGAGCAGATAACCACCTTGTTTCTACAGTGGATTTGGGGTGTAAACCTTGATTTAGTGCACGTCACCATCACACCTAACGGTGAAACGTGTCGTATCACTATCGTCTGTGAACCCAAAGGCGGCGCTTGGCACGACTGGTTTATCGTCGATCAAGCCGCAAATTTAGAAAATATTGAGGCTATTACCCGCGCAATTTCACGTCGTGTGTCAGAGAGCAGACGCTTAGAGCAGCTAGATATCAAACAGACATCCAACGATAAAGCGTTAGCACTTGCTAAATTAGGTTTACTCCACGCACAAATTGAGCCGCATTTTTTATACAACACCCTAGGTAGCGCTAAGTATTTAGTTGCACGCGATGCTGTCAAGGCCGAGGCCATACTCGACAACCTAATTCAATA
>Ga0105049_10002027_pt1 | contig 23883 bp, 22 predicted proteins | sample MAT06_FD_78087 | JGI IMG/M metagenome (GOLD analysis project Ga0105049, IMG submission 78087) | Freshwater microbial communities from Lake Fryxell liftoff mats and glacier meltwater in Antarctica - MAT-06 | ecosystem: Environmental > Aquatic > Freshwater > Ice > Liftoff microbial mat | place...
CAGCCGTGCTTTCCTGCGATTGCGAAAAAACCGCGTCGGCGTACCAGAATCGCCTTGATCCCCCCGCCCGATCCGTCTTCACTCCCGCCCCTGTTCCGGTGGGCGGTTAGCTCAGTTGGTTAGAGCGCTGCCTTGACATGGCAGAGGTCACAGGTTCGAATCCTGTACCGCCCACCATTTTCCCTACCACCCCAACCGCCGCACCGCCGCGTGGATGCCGAGGTCACCCTCGCCGTCCGCGACCATCTGTTCGAAGATGGCCGACATGCGCTCGACGGTGGAGAAGTCCCCCTTGATTTCGGCGATGGCTTCCTTGACGAGCCTCAAATCCTTCGCCATGAGGCGGACCGAGAACCCGGGGTCGAAGTCGCCGATCAGGATGCGCGGGCCGTAGTTGGCGAGGGTCCAGCTCCCCGCGGCGCCGGAGCCGATGACATCGAGGACCTGGGCGACGTCCAGGCCGCTCTCTCGCGCGAGGATCATGGCCTCCCCCATCGAGGCGATGGTGCCACAGACGGCGGCCTGGTTACAGAGCTTGGCGCGCTGTCCGCTGCCGACGGGGCCAAGGTGGATGTGCTTCTTGCCGACGGCCTCGAAGACGGCCTTCGCGCGGGCGATGTCGTTGGGATCGCCGCCCGCCATGATCGTCAGGGTCGCGTTGCGCGCGCCCACGTCGCCACCGGTCAGGGGCGCATCGACCCAGGCGGCCCCGCGCTCCGCCGCGCGGGCGGCGAATACCAGCGTCGCGGCGGGGGAGATCGTCGAGAAATCCACAATCAGCGTCCCGGGCCGGATGCCGGTCATGATCCCGTTGGGGCCAAAAACGACTGCCTCCACATCGGGGGTGTCGGCGACACAGATACAGATCACGTTGCATTTGCCGGCCACCTCGCCGGGACTGGCCGCGCGAATGGCGCCCTCCGCTGCCAGACTGTCAGCGCGGCCCGCCGTCCGGTTCCACACCACCACCCCGCCCAGCTTGGCGTTGATGTGCCCGGCCATCGACCGCCCCATCACGCCCAGACCGATAAACCCCACGCTCATTGGTTTCTCCTATGGGAACGCCATTCTCCCGAATGGCGCCGTTGCCCGGGGCTCCGGTGACGCCCCGGGGGGATTTCTGGTCCACGGCGCCATTCAGGAGAATGGCGTTCCCAATATGGTCCTGCACTTGCGCTAGGGACTCAAGCAAACCCGTTCACCACATAGGAATGTTTCCCATGAGCACAGAGACCGCCGAAAATGTAGCGCCAGAGACCCACGCGTTTCAGGCCGAGATCAGCCAGCTTCTGGATATCGTCATCCATTCGCTCTATACCAACAAGGAAATTTTCGTCCGCGAACTCGTCTCCAACGCGGCGGATGCGCTGGAAAAGCGCCGCCACGAGAGCCTGGTCAACGAGGCCATGCCCGACCGCGACACCGAGCCGGTGATCCGGATCAAGACCGACTCCGAGGCGAAGCGCATCGAGTTCATCGACACCGGCATCGGCATGTCGCGGGAGGATCTGGAGAAGTTCCTTGGTACCATCGCCAGCTCCGGCACGCGCCAGTTCATGGCCCAGCTCGCCGAGGGCGCCAGGGCCGACACCAAGCTGATCGGCCAGTTTGGCGTTGGGTTCTACAGCGCCTTCATGGTGGCGAAGAAGGTCACAGTGGAGACGCGCTCCTACCGCGAGGAAAATGCCCCCGGCTGGCGCTGGACCAGCGCGGGCGCCGGAACCTATGAGATCGCCCCCGCCGAGGGGCTCGTGCGCGGCACACGCATCATCCTCGAACTGAAGGAAGATGCCGTCGATTTCGCCGAGGGTTCGGAGATCAAGAACATCGTCCGGCGCTTCTCCAACTTCGTCCCATTCCCCGTGGAGGTTGACGGGGAGAAGGTCAACACCGTCCAGGCCATCTGGACGCGCAGCAAGTCGGAGATCACCGACGAGGAGTACAACGAGTTCTATCGCTTCATCGCCAACGCCTGGGATGTGCCGACGTACCGCCTGCACTTCACCGCCGAGGGGCAGCTCGTGGTGAAGGCGCTGATCTTCGCGCCGAAGGCCAACATGGAAAGCCTCGGCATGGGGCGCATGGAGCCCGGCGTCGATCTCTATTGCCGCAAGGTGCTCATCCAGAAGCACCCGGACAAGTTGCTGCCGGAGTGGATGCGCTTTTTCCGCGGCGTGGTGGACTGCGACGATATCCCGCTGAACATCTCGCGTGAGACAATGCAGGACAGCCAGTTGATGCGCAAGCTCTCCAACATCGTCGCCAAGCGCGTGATCAAGTTCCTCGAGGAGGAATCCGCAAAGGACGCCGAGAAGTACGACCAGTTCTTCGAGGACTTTGGCCGCTTCATCAAGGAGGGCGTCGCAACGGACCACCAGCACCGCGACGAGATCGCCAAGCTGCTGCGCTTCGAGACCTCCGCGACGGAGAAGGGGAAGACCGCCTCGCTGACCCAGTACGTCGCCCGCATGAAGGAAGGGCAGAAGGACATCTACTACATTAACGGCGCATCGCGCGAGGCCATCGAATCGGGCCCGTATGCGGAGGCGCTGCTGGCGCGCGGCTTCGAGGTGATTTACTGCTTCGATCAGGTGGACGACTTTGTGTTCGAGCACCTTGGCAGCTTCGAGGAGAAGGACATCAAGTCCGCCGACCGCGGGGATCTGGAGCTTCCCGATCTGGAGAAGAAGGAAGGCGAGGAGCTATCCGCCGAGGAGACCGAGGCGCTTTGCGGGTGGCTCAAGGGCCACTATGGCGATCGCATCGGCACCGTCCGCGCCAGCAAGCGCCTCGTCAACAACCCGGCGGTCGTCGTGACCGACGGCGGACTCTCGGCCCAGATGCAGCGCCTGATGGCCGCGATGAACAAGGGTCGCGAGACTCCCCTGAACACGATGACGCTCGAAATCAATCCCGGCCACGCGGTTGTGCGGCGGCTGAACACGCTGCGCGCGGAGAATCCCGAGTTCGCCGGCCAGATCGCGGACCAGCTCGCCGATACAGCATTATTGGCGGCGGGGTTGCTTTCAGATCCCCGCGCGATGGTTGAACGGCTGAACGCACTCCTACAAAAAGCAGCGGGAGTGTAAATCACACCCATCTGGGAAATGGCGGGGATCGCCCTGAGGGCTTCTTGCTAGGCCTAGCGATTGCCGCCCCCATCAGGCCCCGTGAACATGGAGGCCATCCGGAGGAGTCTTGCCTCCGGATGGCTCGCCGGATTCGCCGTGGGCCTTGGCGCCGCCCCTCGTGGGGCGTGTTGCCATTGTTCGGATTCGCTGGCCTCAATTGACCAGTGGGAGCGATGCGAGCCGCCCTGATCATCCGGGGCCACGCGTCAAGACCAGCTCCGCAATCCCCAAGCGCCAACGCCGCCACCCCTGCGCCGCGAAGTTCCCTTTCATAAAACCCCTTAGCTTCCAGCGTCGAAATCGAATCGAGCCTCCACTACGATCTGGACTCAGTTTTGCCGTCGCTCGATTATTGATTGGCGTTCCATTTGAGCCCCGTAGCGGGTTCTGCCGTAACACCCACCAAGGAGAGCCCTCCCTTATGAGGACACGAGTCGGATGTTTTAATGCCAAGAGGTCATTGGGAATCCTCGCAGCTGGACTGGTCGTCGCGTCGGGAAGCTTTGCCGCTGCCCAGGAAGTTAACACCGAACGCTACAAGCCCGCCGTCACCCCGTTTTTCCCGGCGGAGTCCCTTGCACGCCTTCAGGTCAGCGACCAGCCGCGCTACTATCTGGACACTATCGACCAGTTGAATCGTTCGACCAGCGACCTCACCCGCTCCGCCCCCGGCCTCGCCAAGAACAACTATGTCGTGAAGGCCTTCTCTATCCAGAACGCCGAGGCGATCGAGATTCAGAGCTATCTCCTGCGCACCCTCGCCTATGAGGGCGGCGTTGCCGAGGTCATGGGCGCCGATGGAGTAGCCGGCGGCCAGGTCCTCATCGTCACGGCACCGGATTTTATGATTCCCGGTATCGTTGAACTCGTGGCGCTCTCCGACAAGACCGGTTTCAAGTACTTCGATGCCACCGGCAAGGACTTCGGTGGCGGATCTGGCGCGCGCACTTATGTCGGCAAGCACCGCACCGCCTCCGAACTGAAGTCCATCCTCGCGGGTACCGAACTCGGAAACATTGGCGTGTTCCTCTACCCGCCCTTCGCCGACGATTCGACCAACTCCTTGTACGTCGTGGACAATCCCAGCGACATCGCCGACAATTTTCTGGCACTCGAGGCCTTCGACAAGCCGCCGCTTCAGGTCGATCTGGAAGTCACCATCTACGAGATCAACGACGGCGACCGTGCCAAGCTGGGTCTCGACTGGGATGCGTGGAAGCGCTTCACCGCCGGCGCATTCGAATACTCCGGCAGCAATGACCAGACGTTCTTCGCCAGCGACACCGACAGCTTCTCCACGCTGCTGACGCTCGACGCACGCGCCCTGGCCAGCTTCCTGAACTACACCGTGCAGACCGGCACCACCAACGTGGTCACCGCGACCAAGATCACCATGGTCAACAGCGAGGATGTGCCCGGCGGGCTCTCCGGCGGAAACCGGGGCACGTCCACCGGCGTCCCCGCGGTCATCGAGTCCGTGGTCAGCTATCCGTTCACCGTTCTGCAGGAGGACGTCGGCGGCACGAACTCCACGAACGCCCGCAACGAAGTTTTCGACTCCGCTTTCGAGGGCGTCCGCGTGGAGATCCTCCCCTTCATCGGCACGGAGAGCCTGACGCTCACGATCAATGCCGTGGTCAACAGCCTGGTTGGATTCTCCGCCGGAAACGACATCCCCATCATCGCTTCGCGCTCCGTGAACTCCGTTGTGAACCTCACCAACGGCACCCCGATCATCATCGGCGGACTGGACCGGACCAACAACGTGGAGTCCCGCGTGGGCATCCCCCTGCTAAAGGACATCCCGGTGATCCAGTACCTGTTCTCCAAGAAGGTGAAGGACACCACCAAGTCCAAGGTCATCATCTCGCTCAAGCCCACGATCAAGTCGGGCACCGTGGCCGAGTTGCCCAATCTGGCGATGGAGTGATCACCGCAGTTTGCGGCACCTGCTGTTGGCGGAACCCCGGCGAAGTCACACGCCGGGGTTCCGTCTTTTTCCGACTTCGCGCCGCCTACCCCTTCACCCCGCCCATCTGGATTCCTTTGATCAGGTGCTTCTGAAGAACCACGAAGACCACAATCATCGGCACCACGCTCATGACCGTGGCGGCGGGGATCAGTTCAGTCTGGCGACCATAGCTGGGTTCGAGTAGGCCGACGAAGCGCACTTCGATGGCGGGCTCCGGCTCCAGTTCGTGAGCACCAGGACCAGGGAGAGTACGACCGGAAAGGCGACAAACAGGAAGAATCCCAAGATGTTGGGGAGGAGAAGGGCGAGCGCCGCCAGCGTGTCGCGTTGTTTCGTCCTGAGCGGCATGGAAACGCTATCAAATGGGGGGATTGCCAGATGGGGACCGAGTGGAATCCCTCCAGAAAACCGTCTGCCCTACGATGCGCGAGGGCGAAGTGTCTATTCGCGTGTTAGCGGTTGCGAAAGGCGGAGAGCCAAGGTTGGCGTGGTCTCCTCAGTCTCCCGGTTGCGCGCCGCAATCACATCGGCGGCATCGCGGAGCTGGAGGAGGAGACCGGGTGTCGTGGGCGACGCATCGCCATTCACATCATAGTCGGCGGCGATGGGCTGGATCGCGGCGAGGGCGCGCGCGATGCGCTCGTGCGCGACTCGCCCGGGCATGCTTCCCCGATTGATCTCGGCGATATTGGCGACCCCATCGCCATCAGAGTCGAATTCCTCGATGGAGACCAGGTCGAGCTGCCGCGAAAAGTCCACGCCATAGGGATTTCTGGGCCCGCCGCCATTGGGATCCTTGTGGCAGATGCGGCACTCGCCCGTAATAGGTATCGGGAACTGGGGATAGGTCTGCTGAAACTCGGAGAAGTAGAAGGGAAAACCGAAGGCGCTACGCGGCATGGAAGGTCCAAAGACTGCCAACCCGGCGAGCCCAGCCACGATCGCCAAGCGGCCGTGTCTATACAGGGTCGCAGACATAGGCCCCCCATTCCTGCAACTCGAAGCTCTCGGATATGCTGAAGCCCTGCTCCTCGACGGCCTGACGGACGCGACGTTCCTCGCTCATCAGAAAGCCGGAAAAGATCGTCCGGCAGCCAAGGCTACGGATTGATTCCAGCACGGGAAGGAACTGCTCGCTCAGCATGTTGCACACGACCAGTGTGGGCGCCGGGTGCCCGCTCGCCGCCGCCATCTCGGCCACTCGGGCGGGATCGTCCCCCAGCAGGAAGACGGCCCGGCCGCGCAGTCCGTTGTGCTCCAGATTGAGGTGGAAGTTCTCCTCGCATACCGCGTCGTTCTCGGCGCCGATTGCGAATGCGCCGCCGAGTAGCAGGTGGGCGATGGAGAGAATCCCGGACCCCGTTCCGACATCGAGCAGATTGTCTCCTTGGCGAACGGCCTTCTCCAGCACTCGAAGGCAGAGTTGGGTGGTCTCGTGTGAGCCGGTGCCGAACGCCTGACCCGGCTCGATCAGAATCAGGAGCGAATCCCCGGGTGCGTCGGCGGGGAGCTTGTTCTCCCACGGCGGCGCCACGTGGACCCGGTCGCCCACGCGCATCAGGTGGAAATACTCACGCCACAGAACGCCCCAGTCCTGATTCTTCACTTCTTCGAGGGCAATGCTCCACGTCCCCGGATCGAATAGGTTGTCGGCGATCTCTCGGGCCCGCTCGGGATAGTGCGCCGCCAAGGCGAAGTCCTCGACCGCGGGGAAATAGAAGAGCGCGCCGGGGGGCACGGGCTTCACCACCTCGCCGGGACCAACGGCGGCCTCCTCCATGCCGATCGAGTCGAGATCGAACGCCATCAGGGCGCAGAACGAATCCCACGCCTCGGCGGGCGGATGAATGGAAAAGTCAATTCGGATGGCGGGCCAGATGCGTGTCTTCATGGCGGAAGCAGACCCGGGCTGGCGGACGGGAGGCAAGCGCTACCGGCCATCGGGAGCGGGCCAAGAACAAAGAGGGCGGCCCGCAATGGGCCGCCCTCCTGAATTGTCGGTCGAGACTGCTCTGGCTACTTGTAGAGATTCCAGCCCTTGGCGTCGGACGGTGGGACAAGGGAAACCCCGTAGACAGTCAATGGGCCCAATGGCGCCAGTGGGGCGCTTGTGGTAATCGTGTTGGAACCAGCATTCAGCGTGGCGGGGACATCCACCCAGGCAGAGCCGTTGAACTGGGCAAGAAGCAGCGTGGCTTCCTGAACGCCAGCGATGTCGAGGTCGGCATAGTTGATGGAGATCGTGCCGGTGAGGGCTCCACCCACGCCCGTCGTGTTGATCACCCAGATCTTTGCTCCACCAACATTGCCGCTCCCCGGCAGTCCGGTGGCGGGCCCCGCGATGGGAAGCGTTCCGAATGTGCCAGTGGCGCCAGTCCCCGCGGCTGCCTGCGTGTAGGTGACACCTTCGGCGGTAACCGGGGTAAGCAGGGTTGCGTCGAAGGCGACGTAGCTGCCGACCGGCCCCGTGTATCCAGCCGGGGACGTCGCTGTTCCGCCGAGGATCAGCCCGCCGAAGTCCGACGTGGTGATCGCGCCCGCCGTTGTCGTGATGCCCGTGGAGACGGTGAGAGGGCTGGTGAGGACGATTCCGGCAGCGTTGTTCACGTCAACCGTGGTCAAGCGCGTGCCGTTGGCGTCCAACGTCTGCTGGGCCGTCCCGTTGAACAGGTAGGTGCGGAATGCGGTTGCATTTGGCGAGAACCGATTGGGGTTCTCGATGGTAAAATCGCCAGCGACCGAGAAGTTCGATGCGGCAAGCAGCGCCCCGCCGTCGCTGAAGCTGGCGCCTGCGGCCGCCACTTCGAAATCACCGCCGATAATCAGGCCGGACGTAACGTTAAACCCGAAAGAGCCGGGCGCTGGGGGGGCTGCGTTTGCCAATGTACCGCTTGGTTGAAGGAATCGCAGGTCGTTGGTGAGCGTCCAAGGGTTTCCCCCAGTTACGGTGCGCGCCGCGCCATAGCCATCGCGGTGGATATACGAAGCGTATGTTCGCCCCGACACGCTGAGCGCAATGCCGAAACCAACGTATTGAGAACCTGGCTGAAACACAACGTTCGAAGCCGGCGTAGTGCGCGCGAAAGGATTCGATCCCGTGCCGCCCTGCCGGGTGCCGTCCTTCAGGCCACCTTGAGAATAGGATGATCCCGACTGAAAGACCACGCCCCCGTCAAATCCCTGCGCGGAGCCGCCGAAACCATTGGCAGCTCCTGTCGTCGTGGGGGACATCGCGGCGGTCGAGCCAGAAGCAAAGATGATCTGGTTCGCCGCGCGGGCCTCAAGGCGGTGGGGAGTTGATGCTGCCGTCGCCCCGAAGATAATGTCGCCGCCAATGGTTGCGGAGCTGGCTGCATCGACGATGATGGCGATAGCCCCGGCGGCGCCGCCGCCGCCGTTCAGACGAAGCGACGTTCCCGCCGGGACTTCAAGGACGTTGGTCCCGCCCGCGAGCGTGATCGCGGCCTCTAACCCCGTCGTGCCGTCCAAAACCACGGCGGCGTTGTTGCTAAGGACGATTTTGCCGATCGATTCCGTCGCAAGTCCCGTCGCCGTCGCATTCGCGTTGAAGGCAAGAATGTCGTTGGTTGCGGGAACGGTGCGGGCTGGCGTCCAGTTCGCGGGCGTGCCGAACGCACCGCTGGCGGTGTTGAACGTGTACGTGGTCTGTGCGGAGGCGAAACCCGCTACGAGGGCGATCGCAGCGGCGAGTACTCCAATAGGTGAGGCGTTGAGCATGGGCTGACTTCCTTTCGGGTGGAGGGTTGCAGGTGTGGACCGTACCATGATAGGCAAAATTACTAGCCGAATCTGCCGCGATCAACCTGAATTGTCGTTATGTCAACAACTCGTCCAGACGATTGGGAAGGAAAAATATTGGGGCGCGCTACCGCCGCCGATACCGCATGAAGTGCAGCGGATGCCCCTTCTCGCGCGCCTTTTGCTGGAAATTCGTCTCGATGTCGTCCGTCACTGGATCGTGATCGAGCCTGCGGTCGAATTCCAGTTCGAGGAAATCGGCGCCTCGGAAGAGCTCGATCATGACCTCGTAGTATTCCGTTACGTCGGTCTTGATCGTAAGGGGGGCGCCGGGCTTGAGGGTGCGCCGCAGGATGGGCAGCAGCCGGGGCTGGAAGAGGCGGCGCTTGTGGTGGCGCTTCTTGGGCCAGGGGTCACTGTATAGAATGATATACGCATCCACCGAGGCGTCGGCGGGGTAGTCCTCCAGAAAATAGAGGGCGTCGCAACGCAGGATGCGCGTGTTCGGAAGGTCGCGGCGGCGCCACTTGTCCTTGGCGCGCTTGACCTCGCTCCCCTCGACCTCGATGGCGAGGAAGTTCACGTCGGGGCGGCGGGCCGCCTCGGTGGAGAGAAACACGCCGCTACCGGATCCGATCTCGATCTCTGTCCGCGCCTCGCGGCCAAAAATTGCGGCGAAATCCAGCGGCTTGGCAAGGTCGGGGAGCCGCACCTCCAAGTCCCATCCGCCGAGGGGCGAGGGCTGGAGCGCGGGCGTGCATTCATTGGGCGGAAGCGGAGAGGTCACGACTTCGGCGCGCCGATCAGATCGGGGATATTGGTCGCGCCGACGCTTGCCTGTGGCTCCGAAGAGAGAATCTGCCATGCATAGAGCCCGAGGATGCGCTTCACGCCGTCGCTCAGTTCGGGGCGGGTCAGTTTGTCCAGCGTGATCGTGAATTCGCCGCCGCCTTCGCGCTGGGCCATGCGGACAAGGAAGCACTTCACGAATCCGCGCTCGATCACGAGGCTGCGGATGACGACTGCCTGCTTGTCTCGTGAGAGCAGTGCTTCCTCCGCCTTGAAGCGCACTCCGCCCTCGGCGAACTCCAGGGGCGTGAAGGCGAGCCAGACGTCCTCGACGGAAATGGGGCCCTTGATGACAACGTGTGGCATGAGGAGGTATCCTTGAAAGATTCGCTAGCCGCGCAGGATGCGCAACTCGCGGGGAGATTTGGAGAGGACGGTGGCGCCCTTTTCGGTAACGACCGCATAGTCCTCGACGCGAACTCCGCCCACGCCGGGGAGGTAAATCCCCGGCTCGATGGTGACGATGTTTCCCGGCTCCAGCCGGTAGTTCCCGGCGCGGGGGCTTAGGCGGGGTTCCTCGTGAATCTGGAGGCCAACGCCATGCCCAAGGCCGTGGCCAAAGTACTTGCCGTAACCTGCGGAGGCGATCACCTCGCGCGCGATGGCGTCCACTTCCTTGCCGGTCATCCCGGGGCGGAGGCCCTTGGTGGCCTCCTGATTCGCGAGGAGGCACACGTCGAAAATCTCCTGCAACTTCTTCGACGGCTTGCCGACACAGGCATTTCGCGTTAGGTCGGAGCAATAGCCGCCGAACTTCACGCCCAGATCCACCGTCACCATGTCGCCCTTGCGGATGCGGCGCGACCCCGGGTGGTGGTGGGGGCGCGAGGAGTTGGGCCCCGACGCGACGATGTTCCCGAAGGACTCGCGGTCGCCGCCGATCTCTTCCGATCCGAAACGGATCGCGCGGCTGATTTCCGCCTCGGTCTGGCCGGGGACGATGGCGGAGAAGGCAACCTCCATCAGTTTGTCGGCAAGGGACACTGCCTTGCGGATAATGCGAATTTCCGACGCGTCCTTGACGCGGCGAAGGTTCTCCACGAGCTGCCCCGCCTTTACGAGCCGGACGCCGCGCAGATACGAGCGGAGCTGGACCAACTCGTCCACCGCGATTGAGGTCTCATGGCCTACTCTCGAATACTTGCGTCCCGCAAAGAATCCACGCAGGAACTCCTTCACCTTTTCCGTCGGCTGAACAAGGACCTTGAACCCCGGCAACGCCTTCTCCGCGGCCTCGGCATAGCGCGGGTCGGTGATGAAAGTGGCGGATCCAAGATCGATCGCCAGGATTGAATAGGAACTCTCGAAGCCCGTGAGGTAGCGCGTATTCGTCCGGTCAAGGACGACCATCGCGTCAAGGTCCTCCAGGCGAAGGGCCTCGCGGAGCTTGCGGTGGCGTTCCTTGAGGATCGTGTCCATGCGGTTCTCGCGGGGGTGGGATGGCAACGCCGGGAACGCCTTGCGGCGGGGCTGCGGGGGCGATGATGCTCCCCACCATCGCCGGGACAAGGGGGAACGCGCCGCCTCCCTTCGCGCTGGCCACAGATTCAGGGAATCCCGATGCAGACCATCCTCCTCGATGCGACCACTCCCGCCTACGCCGTGGACGCCGTCGCGCGCGCCATCGAAATCCTCCGCACTGGTCGCCTCGTGGCGTTCCCCACGGAGACCGTCTATGGCCTCGGCGCCGATGCGCGGAGCGACGAGGCCGTGGCCCGCATCTACCAAGCGAAGGGCCGCCCGTCCCACAATCCGCTGATCGTCCATGTCCCGGATGTTGCAGGCGCCCGCGCCTTGGCGGGGGAGTGGAACGCGATGGCGGAGAAACTGGCCGCGCGATTCTGGCCGGGGCCGCTCACGATCGTTGTTCCGGCGGGGCTCGGCCTCGCGGCGTCGGTACTCGCCGGGGGTGACACGGTCGGGCTGAGGGTGCCCGCGCATCCGCTCGCGCTCCGGCTCCTTCGCGAGAGCGGGCTTCCCCTCGCCGCGCCGAGTGCCAATGCCAGCAACCGGATTTCGCCCACGACGGCGGAAGCCGTCCTCGACTCCCTCGACGGCCTCATCGACGCGGTGCTGGACGGCGGCGCCTGCACAGTGGGGATCGAGTCCACCGTGATCGACGTGACCGGCGACGTGCCGGCGATCCTGAGGCCCGGTCGCATCGGGCGCGGGGAATTGTCGGCGTTGCTGGGTGTCGAGGTCCGCTGCGCGGGGGATGGCGGTGGAGGAGCACTGCGGTCCCCCGGGATGATGCCGAGGCACTATGCGCCGCAAGTGCCGCTGCGGTTGGGCGGCGACAGCGACGCGGAAAGCAACGCGTTTCGAATCAGATTTGGCGACCGGCTGGAGGAAACCGACGCCGGGATCGTCTTGCCGCGCACTCCCACGGAGGCCGCCCGCTGGCTCTACTGGGCCCTTCGCCGGGGGGAAACCAGCGGGGCGGAGGCGATCGAGGTGCAAGGGCTTCCGGATGGCGAGGGCTGGGAGGCCATCCGTGATCGCTTGTCTCGGGCTGCCACCTCCGAGTGACGGTCGGCGCCGCGGGCGGGTGAGTGTGTCAAATGGAGTCGGTGTCCTTATCTGGCAGGAGTTTCCCCCGAGTATGCGGCTTGACCCTCCTGAGTCACTGCGCCTTGGGTTCGGACCTGCACGGGGTAGGGAAAGGGCTTTTTTGGCCAAACCCAACGGACGAATCCGCTGTCAGGATGCCCGTACGTCAGGCGCCACGCGATACTTACAGGAGCGAAAGGAGTCTATTTTCAACATGATCGAGATCCGTAAACTCCGGAAGCAGTTTGGCGGCTTCGTCGCCGTTGACGAAGTGAGCTTCACTGTTTCAAAGGGGGAAGTTCTCGGCTTTCTCGGCCCCAACGGGGCGGGAAAGTCCACGACCATGAAGATGGTCGCGGGATTCCTGAATCCCACGTCGGGGACCGCGGCGATATGCGGCCACGATATCCAGACGGATCCCATCGAGGCGAAAAAGCAGTTGGGCTACCTTCCCGAGGGCGCACCCGCCTACTCGGACATGTCGCCCTATTCCTTCCTCAACTTCATCGCCCAGATCCGTGGCTACCGCGGCGCGGAGTTGCGCCGCCGGGTGGACGAGGCCATCGGCAAGACGAGCCTCGAATCGCACCTCTACGTCCCTATCGAGAACCTCTCGAAAGGCTTCAAGCGGCGCGTGGGTCTCGCCCAGGCGATCCTGCACGATCCGCCGGTTCTTATCATGGACGAGCCCACGGACGGTCTCGACCCCAACCAGAAATTCGAAGTGCGCAACCTCATCAAGGAAATGTCGAAGGAGAAGGCGATTCTGCTCTCCACGCATATCCTCGAGGAAGTTGAAGCCGTCTGCACGCGCGCGATCATCATCGCCGCGGGGAAGGTCATCGCCGATGGCACCCCCGCCGAGCTTCAGGCGCGCGATGTCAATCACAACGCCGTCTTCGTCCGCATCAAGGGGAGTGCCGCGGGCGAAGCACGGAAGCGGCTCTCGCAGATTCCCACCGTCAGCTCGGTGGAGGAAATCGGCACGCCCAACGGCAGCGTCAGCTATCGCATCGCGCCGCGCAAGGGCGAGTCGATCCTTGCCGCGGTCAGTCAGTTTGCGCGCGACGAGAAGATCGAATTGGAGGAGATCCGCGAAGAGACCGGGCGCCTCGACGAGGTGTTCCGCTCGCTAACGAAGGACGCCACCGCCAAGGCCGGACGGGAGACCTGAGACCATGGACAAAATCTGGATCATCTTCAAGCGCGAGCTTGCCAGCTACTTCATCACGCCAGTCGCCTATGTGTTTATCGTGATCTTCCTGTTCCTGACGGGAATTTTCACGTTCAGCATCGGCGGATTCTTCGAGCGCGGGCAGGCCAGCCTGGAGTCCTTCTTCGGCTTTCACCCGTGGCTCTACCTCTTCCTGATTCCGGCGATCACGATGCGCCTGTGGTCGGAGGAGAGGAAGTCGGGAACCATCGAGCTTCTCCTGACGCTTCCCATTTCGATGCAGCACGCCGTGATTGGAAAGTTCATGGCGGCGTGGGTCTTTGCCGGCATCGCACTGGTGCTGACGTTTCCCGTGTGGATCACGGTTAACTATCTGGGCGACCCGGATAACGGTGTTATCGCCGCGGGATATATCGGAAGCCTTCTGATGGCCGGCGGATTCCTTGCGATCGGATCGTTCATCAGCTCGTTGACCAAGAATCAGGTGATTGCCTTCGTGCTGAGCGTCGTCGTCTCGCTGCTCTTCGTGCTGGCCGGATTCGGCGTCGTTCTCGACGCTTTCTCGGGCTGGGCGCCGCAGTCCGTGATCGACGCCATCAGCCGCATGAGCTTCCTGACCAACTTCAGCTCCATCGGCAAGGGGATCATCGACATGAGGAGCATCATCTACTTCGCGTCGTTGATCTTCTGCTTCCTGTTCGCCAACGCGATCATGGTCGAACTCAAGAAAGCGGAATAGGGGAAACACGCAATGTCCAAGAAACTCATCGGAACGACCGGCCTTATCGTGGCCGTGGTGCTGCTGATCGGCATCAATATCATCGCAAACAACCGGATTGTCGGAACTCGGATCGACTTGACCGAAGGCAAGCTCTACACGCTCGCCGACGGCTCTCGCAAGATTGCCGGATCGGTGAAGGAACCGATCACTCTGCGGTTCTACTTCTCGCGCAAGCTGGCGCGCAGCCAGGCGACGGTCGCCGACTACGCGCGCAACGTCGAGGAGTTGCTGGGCGAGTTCGCCGCCGCTTCCAATGGCAAGATCAAGTTGGAGGTCATCGACCCCGAGCCCTTCTCCGAAGCTGAGGAAAACGCCGTCCGCGCCGGGCTGCAGGGCGCCCCGATCTCTCCGTCGGAGCGCATCTACTTCGGGCTTCAGGGCATCAACTCCCTCGATGGCCGGAAGTCGATTCCCTTCTTCATGCAGGACAAGGAGCGCTTCCTCCAGTACGACATCGCCCAGCTCATCCACGATCTGGACAATCCGAAGAAGCGCCGCATCGCGATCGTCACAAATCTGCCGATGCAGGGCGGCGCACCCGACCAGATGGCGATGTTCTCCGGCGAAGAGCCCGAGCCCGCTTGGGTCATCTATTCGGAGCTTCAGAAGAACTACAACGTGGAAGTTGTCGCCGAATCGGCGGAGGCACTTCCCGCCGAGACCGACGTGCTGATGGTCGTCCATCCCAAGAGCCTATCGGACAACCTGAAGAAGAGTATCGATCAGTTCGTGCTCGGCGGCGGCAAGGCGCTGGTCTTCGTGGACCCGGTGTGCGATGCGGACAGGCCTCCACCCAACCCACAGAATCCGATGCAAGCGATGATGGCGCCGAAGAACTCCGATCTTCCCGAGCTGTTCAAGGCTTGGGGCGTGGAGATGGTCGCTGGAAAAGTGGTTGGCGACCGCACCCGCGCCATCGAGGTCCAGGTCGGCCAGCGCCAGCGTCCAGAGATTGTCCCCGCCGTTCTCTACATGGGTCTAACGGCCGAGGACATCAATCGCGAGCTTCCGTTTAGCGGCCAGCTCGAGAAAGTGAATGTCGTGCTGGCGGGCGCGCTCAAGGCGGTCTCCGGCGCCACGACAACTTTCTCGCCGATTCTCCAGACGACGACCGACAGCGAACTGGTCGATGCCAGTTCCGCCCAAATGTTCCCCGACTTCAAGAAAATGCTCACCGACTTCAAGCCCAGCGGCGAGAAGCAGACAATCGCCGCGCTGATCACGGGCCCGGCCAAGACGGCGTATCCTGACGAGGCGAACGCGCCCGCCGCCGAGGGGGCAGAGAAGAAGGAGTGGCTTACGGAATCCAAGGAGCCGATCAACGTCGCGATTTTTTCCGACGTGGACCTGCTGACCGACGCAAGCTGGGTGCAGATCCAGCGGATCATGAACCTCCAGATTCCCAATGTGTTTGCGAGCAACGGCGACCTCGCGGTGAACATGGTCGATCATCTTGGCGGCAGCACCGACCTGATCAGCATCCGCGGCCGCGGCAAGTTCAGCAGGCCCTTCGTGGTTGTCGAAGAGATGGAGCGCAAGGCACGCGCACAGGCCTCCGACAAGATGAAGGAGCTGGAGGAGAAGCTCACGGCGGCGCAAACCCGCCTGCGCGAGCTCCAGCAGAAGGCCCCGGAGGAAGGCGGCGCCATGATCGCCAGCTCTCAGTTGCGGGAAGAGATCGAGAAGGCGCGCCTCGAAGAAGTGAACACCAATCGCGAACTGCGCCGCCTGAATCTGTCGCTACGCCGCGATGTGGAGCGCCTTTCTTCCAACATCAAGATCATCAACATCGGCCTGATTCCGATCTTCGTCGGGATTGTGGCCGTCACGCTCGGCACGCTCAAGGCGCGCCGTCGCCGCCGCTAGAACCGACACGGGGAGACCGACCATGAACAAGAAAACACTGATCCTGATGGGGTCCATCGCGCTCATCGTGCTGGTGGCCGCCATCGCCGTCAGCCCCAAGACGCAATCCACCGCCGACGCCGTGGCTCCGGCGGCGAAGGAAAAACTCTACCCTGGCCTCATCGATCAGGCCAACGACATCGCCCGCATCGACGTGACGGCGGGATCCGTGACGATGACCACCGTGCGCAGCGGCGAGTCCTGGGTCAGCGAGGGCCACAACGGCTATCCCGCCAGCATGGAAGCCGTCCGCAAGGCGATCCTCGACTTGGCCAACATGGAGAAGGTCGAGGCAAAAACCAGCAATCCCGACAACTTCGAAACCCTCGAGGTGCGAGAGCCTTCGTCCGTCGAGGGCAGCGCCTCGCGCCTCGTCAAGCTCACCGACTCCACCGGCAAAGTCGTGGCCGAAGCGATCCTCGGCAAGTCCGAGTATGCGGCCTACGAGGAGCCCCACCAGTACGTGCGCAAGGTGGGCGACAACCAGGTCTGGCTCGTGAAGGGGAGTTCCACGCCGCCCATCGAGAAGAACCAATGGGCACAGCGTCAGATAATAGACATCCCTCAGGACCGCATCAAGTCGGTGGAAATTGTGCACGGGGATGGCGAGCGCGTCTTTGCGACGCGGAAGAATGACAGCATCAAGGAGTTCACCATCGAAACCATGCCGGAAGGCCGCGAGCTCAAGAGCCAATTCATGGCATCGGATTTCTCCCGAGTGCTCGGGACCATCCAGCTCGACGACGTGGCGAAGCACCTCGACCTCGAGCTACCCGTCATTCCCACCGCGACGAACACCATCGAGACCTTCGACGGCCTGAAAATCCTCGCCGCCCACTACCTCAAGGACGACAAGAAGTGGACGACGATTCAGGCAAATGCCGACGGCACCTGGATCGACACGGAGAACGAGCGCCGCACGAAGGAGGCCGAGGAGGCGAACGCCGCCATGGCCGCCGCGGGCGATTCGGAGGGCGCAAAGCCGCCGCAGATCACCGCCAACCTAATCGACAAGGACAAGATCGCAAAGGAAGCCGCCGACCTCAACGCGCTCGGGGCGGGGTGGGCCTATCAGATCCCCGTGTTCATCAATGACCGGCTGACTCGCCGCAACGAGTACTACCTAAAGGAACTTCCCGCCGCGCCGGAGCCATCCGCCGCGGATTCGGATACCTCGCCTTCGGTTGGCGAGCCCGAAGCGTCAGGGAGCACCCTTCCGATTCCCAGCCTCCTCAATCCCTGATCACAGCCACTGGGTCCGCATTCCGCTCAGCTGAGCGACTTCGTTGGACTCGATTCTTTCCGTGATGCGGCGCTCGATGTTTTCGAGCGCCGCTTTCAAGTTTCCGACGCACACGACCGCAAGGCCGCAGCTCTGCCACAGGTCCAGATGCTCGACCTCGGAGATCGACACGTTGAAGTCGCGGCGCACCTCGTTCAGGATCCGCTTCACGATGGAACGCTTCTCCTTCAGAGAGTGGGCGCTTGGCAGGTACAGATCATACTCGATAAGCAGGATGTGCATGGCGGGATTTTCTCCACGCCCGGGATGCCGTTTGCAAGGCCGAGTGGCCGCTTTCCCTTGAAGGCCCGGGGCTCCGCCCGGAAGACTATCCGGGAGAAAAATGTACCGATAAGGGACCACGAATGGACATTCTGCTGAAGGTGCGCAACGTGCCGGACTTCCCCAAGCCGGGGATCCAGTTCAAGGACATCACGACGCTGATCGCCGATGGGGCCGCGTTTCGGGCGGTGATCGACGGCATGGAGAAGCGCTATCGCGGCGCCGGCATCACGAAGATCGTGGGCGTGGAATCACGCGGCTTTATCTTTGGGGCGGCGCTGGCGGACCGGCTGGAGCTGGGATTCGTCCCCATCCGCAAGGTGGGAAAGCTCCCCGCCGACACGATTCAGCGCTCCTATGACCTCGAGTACGGCCAGGCCACGGTGGAGATCCATCGCGACTCCCTCGGCAAGGGCGAGAAGGTCCTCATCGTGGACGACTTGCTCGCAACGGGCGGAACGCTGAAGGCATCGTGCGAACTCGTGGAGGCCCTCGGTGCCTCGGTGGCAGAGATATGGGTGCTCATCGAGCTTGGATTTCTTTCTGGACGCGACAAGTTGGGGCCCTACGCCATCCACGCGGAGGCCGTGGTCAATTCCGAATAGCGAGCCCAATGCCGTCGCGGAGGTTCCCAGTCGCGGCCTATGGACCGACGCAAGGGACCGGGCGCTGGTCGCGATGATTGGCGCGGTGGCGTGGGCCGTGCCGCGCCTGCCGCTGGAACGTGCCCAGACGTTGGGGGCGGCGCTCGGGCGCGCGGTCGCGATGCTGCCCGGCAAGCGTCGACGCCGCGTGGAGAACCACCTCCGCATCGCATTCCCCGATGGGACGATGGATTCGGCCCAGCGCGCCGCGTTGGCGCGCGAGTCCTATTCTGCCCTCGGATCCTTCCTCTGCGAGTCGCTTTGGGTTTCCTCCTGGAAGGATCAGGCCGACAATGGGCGGGTGCGCTTCGCGAACGAGGAGAACTGGCGCCGCACGCTGGAGCTGGCCCGGGAACGCGGGCGTGGCCTGATCATCTATACCGCACATCTGGGGACGCCGGAACTCTTTGGCCGATGGCTCTCGACCAACTGCGGGATGCCGCTGATGGCGGTGGCGGCCCCGTCCAAGATCGCGGGACTGCAGGAGCACATGAGCGCGCGGCGGCAGTCGGGGAACGTTCAAGTAGTCCTTAGGGGAGAGGCGGGATCGGCAACGCTCCGCCACCTGCGCGCCGGAGGGGTTTTGGTCATGTTCGTTGATCACAGCCTAAAGGGGCCCGGAGTCGAGGTCCCATTCTTTGGTCGCGGAGCCCATACGTTGCTGGCGCCCGCCAAGTTGGCCTTGCAAAGTGGCGCAGTCGGCAACACCCTCTTTGCCCTGAGGGAAGGTGCCGGGCGGTTCTCGCTGGAATGCGACGATCCGATGGAGATTCCTAGCTACTCGCGCGATCGCGGGGAGCGTTTCAGGCAGGAGGCGGTGGTCGCCGCCGAGTACACCGGTCGGATCGAAGCCGCTATCCGCCGCCACCCCCAGCAATACCTATGGATGCACAAGCGATGGCAAAAGCGCTCCGATACGCTGCCCTTTCCTTCCTGATCCTCCCCCTCGCGGCCCCCGCGATCGAGATGGAGGGAGTCACGATGGTTTCCACATCCGGCCCCCGTGTCGTCCAGAAGGCCCAGGCCGCCCGCGCCCGTCTCAGCGAGGATGGGCGCCAGGTGCTGACGGACGCCATCGAGTTGCAGATGAGCTTCGAGGACGGCAAGAGCGCGGTAGCCAGTGGCGATCAGGGCTTCATCGTGATCGGCGGGGAGGGGACTCTCGACCTGCCGAAGGGCACCGAAGCGCCGACTCCGACACAGGCCGAGGTTCTTGCGATCTCCCGCGATTTCTCCCGCCTTGGCCGCGTGGGCGACATCCTGCTTGTCTCGCAAAGCCGCAAGGACATCGCAACGCTTGGCTCTTCGGGGGCGCTTCGGTCCACTAAGCTTCTTTGGTCCGAAAGCTACAAGCACTACGTCCTCCCCGAGGACTTCCAGCAGACCATGAATCTTCCCGATGGAACCACGCTCCGGCTTGAGGGATCGTGCGCCATCATCAATCAGGACTTCACACGATGGAACTACTTCGGCGACGACAAGGAACCCGCGTCGCTGGAGGTGGAAGGAAAGGAACCTACCCCATGATTTCGATTTCCGCGCGCACCGCGCGCCTGCTGGCCATTGCCGCGCTTTGCGCCGCCACATCGCTGTCTCCGGCTCAACCGCCACCCTCCGCCTTCCAGTCACTCGCTGGACCCGGCGAATCCATGAGCCTCAAGGCCAAGAGCATCGAGATGATCACCGGCAAGGACGGCGCCGTGATCCGGTCGGACTGGGAGGGGAACGTGATCCTCCGCAGCCCGAAGCTGAACCTCGACGCCGACTCGATGAGCTTCAAGGGCGAGGACCGCATTCTCTCCGCCAAGGGGAACGTGAAGATCGACCGGCCCGACGTGAAGGCGACCGCGGACCAGTTCTTCTACGACTTCGAGAAGGAAGAAATCCGGATGATCGGCAATCCCCGGGTCGAGCAAATCGCCGAGGGAAGTTCCGCGCTCTTCGAGGGCATGGACGAGATCACGATCAAGACGCTCCCCACGGGTGGAAACGAGATCCGGATGAAGGGTGGCTCGGAGGAGATCAACGCCGAGTTCAAAACCCCCGAGAAAGCCGCAACACCGGACGCTAAGCAGGGCTCCAACGCGGCGCCCGCCAAGGCGTCCGGATTCGCGGGCCTCGGGAACAACGTCCGCATCCGCACGCGCCCCAAGGGTTCCACCCCTCCCGTCCTGCTGCTGACCACGGCGAACGGCGGTGGTTTCGGCCAGTTCCGCGCCGTGGGTTCCGTGCTTCTGAAGAGCGAGGACATGGACCTGCGCGCCGACGAGCTGGAGTACGACAGCAAGAAGGAACTCGTGGAAGCCCTTCACAACGTGTATATCAAGCAGGACCAGATCGAGAGCGACTGCGGTCGCATGCTCTATGACCTTGCCAAGGACGTGATTACGCTCTCCGTCAACCCGACCGTCCGCCAGCAGCAGGCCGATGGCGTCATGAGCATCAAGCGCATGGACTCCTTCGTGATCACGCGCCTGCCCGACGGCAACACCAAGACCGACGCGCGCGGTGGCTCTGCGGGGGACCCCGAGTATAGCTGGGAAGCCAAGCCCCTTCCCGCCGTCGCAACTCCCAAGCCGCTGACCGAGCCGACGGAAATTCGCATCGGCAGCGACGAAGACATCAAGAAGATCAGCCGATGAACGAAGTGGCCCAGCGAGAGAAGATCCTCGTGGCGATGAGCGGCGGGGTGGACTCCTCGCTGGCCGCCCGGATACTCCTCGACCGTGGCCACGAAATCGTGGGCGTCAACATGCGCACGCACCGCCTTTCCCGCGAGGAGCTGGCCCTGGGCGCGCGCATCAAGACCTGCTGTTCTCCGACCGATGCCCGCGACGCCCGCGCCTGTGCGGAGCAGGGCGATTTTCCCTTCTACGTTCTCGATGTGGAGCCCGATTTCCAGCGCGACGTGATCGATCCGTTCATCGTTGCGTATACGAATGGCCGCACGCCGAATCCCTGCGTGCTCTGCAACAGCCATGTGAAGCTTGGGCTCCTGCTGGAAAAAGCCGATCTCTGGGGATGCGCCCGCATTGCCACGGGCCACTACTCACGGAAGGCATTCGTCGAGGAGACCGGGCGCTGGACCCTTGCCCGCGCAAGGGACAGCAACAAGGACCAGACCTACTACCTCTTTGCCCTGAGACAGGATCAGGTCGAGCGCCTTGAACTTCCCCTCGGCGAACTCACCAAGGTGGAAGTCCGCGCCCTCGCCCGCGAGGCTGCCATCCCCACGGCCGATAAGCCGGAGTCCCAGGAGATTTGCTTCATCCCCTCCAACGACTATCGTGGATTCCTCCGCCGCCAGTTCGCCGAGCGCGGTGTCGCGATGCCGCGCGGGAAGTTCGTCTCCACACGGGGCGATGTGCTCGGCGAGCACGAGGGGATCGCGTTCTATACCGTGGGCCAGCGCCGCGGCCTCGGCGTGGCGGGGGGCGAGCCCCTCTACGTTGTGGCGATTGATCCCGAGGGTCAGAACATCATCCTCGGCCACCGAGACGACGTGATGTTCAGCGGGCTGGTTGCGAAGGACATGAATTGGATGGGAATCGAAGCCCTCTCCGAGCCAAGGCGCTGCTTTGCCCAGATTCGCCACCGCCACACGCCCGCCGCAGCCCTCGCGACGCCAGCCAGTGATGGCAGCGTGTCTATACAGTTCGACGAACCCCAGCAGGCCGTCAGTCCCGGGCAGGCAGTGGTGCTCTATGACGCCGAGGATCGCGTGTTGGGCGGCGGTTGGATTGAAGCGGGGACGAAAGTGTAGGGATGAGGTGGGAGGGATGAGGGATGAAATGTCGGCCTCGTCGTTCCTGTGACTAAGGTTTTGCGATTCGTTGTAATACTCCTGATCGGTTCATTGGACATTCATGCCTCCTTCCAGCATTCCGCAAAAGCTGCATCGCTTCGAGCACGATCCCGCGTGGGAGGGCAAGCGCCTGAAGGAAGTCCTGCGCCTGGTGCTCCCCGATCTCGGATCGCGCGGCGCTCTGCTGGTTATCACCAACGGCCTTGTGTCGTCGGCGGACGAGGCCGAGCCGTGGATCAATGCGGACTTCATCGTTCCGACGGGCTCGCCGGTGACGGTGGATCTGCGCCACGGGCTGCACGGCCAAGGGAAGTCCAAGCACCCGCACCTCCACGAGCGCATGAACGTCCGCCATGACGACGACCACGTCGTCGTCGTGGCCAAGCGCCCCTTCATGTTGGTGCAGCCCAGCGACGAGCCCGAGAACGACAAGGGAACACGCGCCGTTCCGCTGGTGGAACTGCTCAAGCACTACTGGAAGGCAAAGGGAGATCGCGGCACGAATCCGATTCTGGTTCAGCGCCTGGACTTCGAAACGAGCGGCCTGCTGGTGATCGCCAAGAACGTGGAGGCGTCGCGCCAGCTTCAGCTTCAGCTTCGCCCCCCGCGCCGCCTCAAGCGCGACTACCTTGCCATCGTGGCGGGGACTTTCACCGAGCAGAAGGGGACGTGGAAGAGCTACATGGGCTACGGCAAGGGGAACATCAGACAGTCGCTGGCCGAGGGAAGCCGCACCGCGCCATCCTCCTCCAAGGTTCAGTACGCCGAGACGCGCTACAAGGTGGAGAAGGTCTTCGAGAACGCGACGCTGCTGCGCCTTCAATTGGAGACGGGACGCACACACCAAATCCGCATCCACTGCGCGGAGGCAGGCCACCCGGTACTCGGCGACGATCATTATCTGCGGCTCGCCGAGAACGTGCTTGATCGTGTGGCCAAGGGGAAACTGAAGCCCCGCGGCGACGATTCACCTTGGAAGGAGGCGCTGGCACTCGTTCGCCTGGGGCAGTTGACCGTGGCGCAACCGGCCAAGTTGCCGCGACGCATCGCCCTTCACGCCACGCGGCTATCCTTCGTCCATCCCGCGACGAACGAGCGCATGACCTTCGAGGAGCCCCTGCCGGCGGAACTTGAGGACTACATGAAGGGGCTCGGCAAGTGGAAGCCGGCGAAAAAGGAAGAGGATGAGGTGGTGGAGAAGGCTGAGGAGAAGAAGGGGAAAGACGGGAAAAGGGGAAAGAAGAGGGACGAGGGAGAAGGGATGAGGGATGAAAAGGGAAAAGGCGGGAAGGGCGGAAAAGGGAGGGATGAGGGCGAAGGGAGCAGGGAGGAGAAGAAGGGAAGAGTCGCGGTCAAGCGGGGCGAAGGGGGAGGGGCGAGGCGCGCGAAGAAGGAGCTGGGGGAGGGCGAGGCAAAGGCCAAGCGTATAGTCAAGCGCCCGAAGCGCTAGCCCGGGTTTCTCACAAACTTTCGGGCGAGGCGATTAAGCGTCCGCAAAATCAGGTCTTTCCGCCGACGAGTCGGCGCGCCGCGTGCCGGGGCGCATCAGCGTCGACGAGACGGAGGGAAACCGCAGTTTGCGGGATGGTTCGATGCCGGAGCCAAAGGCTTGTGGGAAATCCGGACTACGGCTTGGCCTTGGCGGCGTCGTGGCGCTTGATGGAATCCTGCATCGCCGCGAGCACAATCTCCATGCACTCCACGCGGGCGGAGCGCTTGCAATTCGCGGGCACGATGTGCCACGGCGCG
>Ga0105049_10002028_pt1 | contig 23877 bp, 24 predicted proteins | sample MAT06_FD_78087 | JGI IMG/M metagenome (GOLD analysis project Ga0105049, IMG submission 78087) | Freshwater microbial communities from Lake Fryxell liftoff mats and glacier meltwater in Antarctica - MAT-06 | ecosystem: Environmental > Aquatic > Freshwater > Ice > Liftoff microbial mat | place...
TGCCACCCAAAGATGTGATCAAGGGGACGCATCCCACGAATTGATTCGTGTTCCGGGAGCATTCGAGCTTCCGCTGGGTGCTCAATTGGCTGCCCAGAGTGAAAAATTCGACGCCTTGGTCGCCCTGGGCGTTGTCATCAGAGGCGGCACCCCTCACTTTGATTACATCTGCAGTGCGGCAACTCAAGGTCTGACTCGAGTGAGCTTGGATACACAGGTCCCGATTGGGTTTGGGTTACTGACCGTCGACAGTGAAGACCAGGCACTCGATCGTGCGGGTTTGACCAACTCGCACGAGGACAAAGGCGCCGAGGCTGTCGAGGCGGCACTTTCAATGGCTCTTCTATTGCGAGATACCTTCGGAATGGCGGGAAAGATAAAGCCAACCGGGTTTCGCTAGGCTGTAAGCGTGACGCAGATACCCCCAGGAAAATCTTTCGAACAGTTGTACCTTGAACTGTCCCAAAAACTGGCGGCAGGAGATCCGGAGTCAGGATCCGTTCGGCTGGTGCACGAGGGCACCCACGCAATTGGCAAAAAGATCGTGGAAGAAGCCGCGGAAGTGTGGATGGCAGCCGAGTACGAAGGCAAAGAAGCGTTGGCATTAGAAATTTCGCAGTTGATGTATCACATTCAAATATTGATGCACACACATGAATTAGGCGTACAAGACATCTACAAAAATCTCTAATTCTTCTCTCAAATGAAAGGATCGGCCATGTTGCGGGTTGCACTTCCCAACAAGGGGCAGTTGGCGCAGCCGGCTGCTGCGCTTCTCAGCGAAGCGGGTTACCTGGCGTCAGCCAATCCAAGATCCCTGGTCGTGACCGACCTGGCCAACGACGTTGAGTTTTTCTTCCTTCGTCCAAAGGACGTTGCGGTGTATGTTGGAGCTGGGAGGATTGATCTTGGAATAACTGGTCGCGACATGCTTCTTGACAGTGGTGCTCCTGCCCAAGAAATCATGCAGCTGGGATTTGCCCCATCGACTTTTCGGATTGCCGTGCCAAAAGGAACTATGAGTGCACATGCAGAACTGAACGGTAAAAGAATTGCTACTTCCTATGAAGGCCTGTTGACATCCTGGTTAACCCGTTTTTCGATAGATGCGCAGATTGTTCGTCTCGATGGAGCTGTTGAAAATGCAGTGGCATTAGGTGTAGCCGACGCCGTGGCAGACGTAGTTGCCACCGGGGCGACCTTACGTGCTGCTGGGCTTGAGATTATCGGTGAGCCAATTTTGGAATCTGAAGCCATTGTGATTCGTCCAGCAAACTCGGAAAAAACTCAAGCACAGGACACTTTTGAACGCAGGTTGCATAGCGTTAATGTCGCGCGGTCCTACGTGTTGGTCGATTACGACATTCCCAACGACCGGCTCGCGCAGGCATGTAAAATCACGCCGGGCATTGAATCGCCAACAGTCTCGTCGTTGCAAGATCCGAAATGGTCCGCTGTTCGCTCGATGGTTCTTAGCGCAGATGTTCATCGAATAATGGACGAACTCTTTGCGTTGGGAGCCAAAGGAATTCTCGTTACCAACATCCATGCGTGCAGGCTTTAGTCAACATTTACGCCGCGGCGCAGCGGCACGACGGTTAATAACTGCAGTAAGGCGGCAACTCCCAAAATGGTGAAGACCATTGGCCACGAATCAAAAAAGTCAAGGAGAGCACCCGCGATTAATGGGCCGGCAGCGGCAATTGTGTAAGTAATGAAAAACACCATGGCGGTGAGTCGGGCGGCACTCGCAGAATCCTTGCTGTACTCACTGAGCAGTCCGAGAGTCATGGCGAAACCACCGCTGAGGAAGAAACCGAAAACGAGCAGGGTTAACCACGGCAGGAAGTCTGGTAGCCAGGCAATGGCGAATAGTGAAAGAGAGGTGATTCCGATAGCAAAAACGAACAATGTTCGACGGTGACGTATCCGAACCGCCAGTCCGGCAAGTACGAAGGCTGATACGACTTGAGACAAAGTGAACAAGCCAAAGAGCCAACCTGCATTTGCTTGGGTCCAACCGCGGGATTCATAGAAAGGTGCAATCCAAGCGAGTGAACTGTAATAAATAATTGAGTTAAATGTCATGTTCAGGGCCAGCGCCCAGGCGATTGAATTGCGCCACGGCAACTCTCGAATCCGGACCATGGCAACGGGGCGATCATGTGCCCCAGAATTCCGCTCGATGAGCACCCAAAAAATCAAAGCGACCATCACCGGTATTGCCCAAAAAGCCAGTGCGAGTGACCATGAACCGAGCCATTGGGCAATGGGGACAGTCAGGGCGCCGCCCAATGCAGCACCACCCATCATGGCGGCAGTCCAGATCGAAGTCGCCTGGCCAATTGACTGTGGCAGTTGCTCGCGAACAATGCCCGGGATGAGCCCGGCGACAAAAGCAATGCCGACCCCGGCGAGAAATGCGGAAAGAAAAAGGAGCTGTGGGAAGGCTTCTACCGCTCGCAAAAGCAGAGCAATTGTTAATGCAAGAAGGGCAAAAATGACTAAATATTTACGACCGAACCGCATGGCCAATGCGGGAACAGTAAGCGCAAAAAGTCCCATACATAGCACCGGAATGGTGGTTAAGACACCGATCGTTGCCGAGCTCCAGCCGGTGACTTCCACAATATCGCTGGCGACCGTGGGCAGGCTAGAAAGCACTGGTCGAAGGTTCACCGCGACAAGAGCTACAGCGGTGAGCACCATCCATGAAGGCGCGAGCCCTCCCAAGGTCTTTTGATCACGAGACGTTGTGGTCATAGATTGAGTCTGCCGTGCGTACAGTTCTAACATGCAACAGAGCCCCGAAAGCCCCGAGATCGATGGTGGCAAGAGTGCGGTACTTGGAAATTTTCAGTCTAAATGGTCACATGACTCTGGTGCCGCCGATCCAATTGTTCGTAGTGCGCTGGCTAGTGGTGATATCGGATTGATCATCCCTGCCTTGGCGCATTCCAGACTATTTATCGCACTGGTCGCGGTGGCCACTGGTGAGCCACGTAAGGGAGATAAGAACGCGGACATGAGTGTTGCTTGTCTCACGGCGCGAGATGGTCGGTTGGGACTTTTATGCTTTACCGGGCTGGACTCGCTCACCACCTGGAATCCGAGTGCCCGGCCGGTACCTTTGAGCGCAGCCGATGCAGCAGAAGCAGCCCTGGATGAAAATGCTCAGGCAATCATCGTTGACCTAGCTGGGGCCAATCCGGCCACACTGACGTTGGCAGATGTTGTTTCGTTATCGGGCAAAGATCAACGAGGCCGGGCGATGTTGATCTTGCGTGATCTCCTTGCAGAATTGGGGGAGCAGATTACCTGTGAAATGCGCCCGGATGCGCTCTTGCAGGTGAACGTCCCCGGGCCCCTGTTAGGCCTGGTTCACGACATTGTTCGCACTAATTCAGCCTTGCACAGTTACGTACCAGCAGGGATCGCGATCTCCCGACAAGGAGGCGACGACCTCACCTAGTAAACGGGACCGGTCAAATCCTCGCCGGGACCGGTGCCGGGTGGGTCAGGGATCGGAGATGCCTCACGGAATGCTCGCTGAAGACTTTGTAGTCCATCACGCAATGGGGCAGCGTGTACCGCACCGAGATCCGGGGCCGCCGCAGTCACCAGCCCGGCCAAGGCATTGATCAGGATTCGGGCTTCGGCAAGGTCAGATCCTGCTCCGTCCTCAGCTAATCCGCAGGCGATCGCGGCAGCTGACATGAGGTGAACAGACACGGTCAGAACAACCTCGATTGCCGGTACTTCAGAAATATCTAGGGCAGCAGAATTCTCTTGATTCACACCTGTTACTCTGTCATTCCTTGGATCTGGGGTAAAACTCAGGTCCTGCAAGCGGAGCATCGGTTCCCACCAATTGATTCACGAGTTGTGCCATGCAAATGCATAATTGGGTGAATCACCTTGGTCAAGGCGTCTGGCCCTCGGGGTCACACGCACAGGGTTGTTTGACCCTGCCGGTACCTCCGTGCGCGCTGCGCCGGAGGTTTTCTCATGCGCAGAGGAGAACTCGCAATCTTTTTATTGTCAATTGATAGGAGGCGCCATCAGCGTCGAACCAAGGATCAACGACCGGATTCGTGTCCCAGAAGTGCGTCTTGTGGGGCCGGCGGGTGAGCAGGTGGGGATTGTCAAGATTGAAGATGCCCTCCGGTTAGCCCTCGAGGCAGATCTGGACCTTGTTGAAGTTGCGCCAACGTCGAAGCCACCCGTGTGCAAAATCATGGATTTTGGCAAGTTCAAATATGAAGCAGCCCTCAAGGACCGTGAATCGCGCAAGAACCAGTCGCATACCGTGATTAAGGAAATGAAACTTCGACCCAAGATCGATTCACATGACTACGAAACGAAAAAAGGTCACGTGTTGCGATTTCTCAGGGGTGGGGACAAAGTCAAGATCACGATTATGTTCCGTGGACGTGAGCAGAGCAGACCTGAACTTGGGATCAAGTTACTTGGTCGCTTAGCCGACGATGTTGCCGAAATTGGATTTGTAGAGGCCGCTCCAAAGCAAGATGGGCGCAACATGCTCATGGTGCTCGCACCGCTGCGGAAAAAGCCTGAAGGAAAGAAGCAAGAAGAAACTCTTGCAACCGACGAAGCTCCCGTTTCGCAGGAAACGGACTGAAAGGAAAGAAAATGCCGAAGCAAAAGACACATAGCGGTGCCAAGAAGCGCTTTAAGGTGACCGGCACTGGAAAAATTATGCGCGAGCAGGCCAACAAGCGTCACTTACTCGAGGTGAAGTCAAGTCGGCGTACCCGTCGACTTGCCTCTGACCAACAAGTGTCACCAGCAGATTTGAAGTCAGTCAAGAAACTTCTTGGCCGCTAGTTTCCGTACGCGAGTGCACCTGCTTTTAAAAGCATCAAAAATATTTTTCAACTAACGAATATCAGGAGAAGTCATGGCACGCGTTAAGCGTTCAGTAAATGCGCACAAGAAGCGACGGGTAATTCTCGAGCGCGCTTCCGGTTACCGCGGACAACGTTCACGTTTGTACCGGAAGGCTAAAGAGCAGGTCACCCACTCAATGGTCTACGCCTACGCGGACCGTCGCAAGCGTAAGGGAGACTTCCGCAGGCTTTGGATTCAGCGAATTAACGCGGCAGCTCGCGCCCACGACATGACTTACAACCGGCTTATCCAAGGTTTGAAGGCCGCAGACGTGGAGGTTGATCGTCGCATGTTGGCTGAACTTGCCGTAAATGACGAGGCCGCTTTTGCCACATTGGTAGAAGTCGCCCGCGCCGCCGTTCCAGCGCAGAGTGCGTAGTTGCGCACGATAACCTCGCGTAAGTCTGAGCGGGTAAAAGAGTTAACAAAGCTTCACAAAAAATCATCACGATACGCGGCCGGGCACTTCCTCGCGGAGGGCCCGGTCGTTGTGTCAATGGCGCCCAGCGATCGGATCGAAGAACTCTTCCTCACCGAGGAATATCTAGAGGAATTTGAAAGCTTTGACACTGCCACGACTCTCGTTTCCGCTGAAGTGATGAGCGCCTTGTGCGAATCGGAATCACCCCAAGGTGTCCTAGCGTTGTGCTCGATTGCCAAGCAGGACTCCACGGAAATCCTGTCTCGACCAGGCCAGATCGTCGTGGTTGATTCACTTTCTGACCCCGGAAACATGGGGACAATTATTCGAACCGCACATGCAGCGGGAGCGGCTGGGATTCTCACTTTTGGGTCGTGTGTTGATCCGCTCAACTCAAAGGTTGTGCGAAGCAGCGCAGGTTCCCTTTTTCACGTCCCGATAGCTCAACTGGCCGGTCCGGAGGTGTTACCTCGGGATCGTTCGGTCTTTGTGTTGACCGGACAGGGAAGCGTCGAACTCAGTCCTGAAACTGCAGCGGGCTCAAGCAATCCAATTTGGATTATTGGATCAGAGGCCCACGGAGTTAGTGACACCTGGGTTTCTGGCAAATGGAATTTCACCGGGGTCCGAATTCCGATGGCTCCCGGCGTTGAATCACTCAATGCTGCGGTCAGTGCAGCATTGTGTCTCTACTCACAAGTGATCTAGTCATTTTTTAGGGTGAAAATGGTGCCCAACACGCGCTTGTGAGTAACGCAATGATGAGCATTAAGTGCGAAAATGGGGTCATGACGTTTAAAAGACTTCCGGTGTTTGAGCAGACCGGATACGTAATCGTTGACCCCTACCACCAAGAGACCGATCCCCGTGAATGGGAGAGCTTGGTTTTTGTGGACTGGAAGTCTTCGGGTGACACTCGGTTTGCACCGCTGGCGAGCGCATATGGCGACATGGAATGTGACGGTTTTTGGAATCACACCCCACCCAAAACCGATAAAGACGGTGTGTGGGTCCAAGAGAATATTGATATCGCTCCAATTTTAACGGAGCGCGCCCAAGAAGTGGGCGCGAATATTGGCCGCTGCCGGGTTATTGAATTGCAACCAAATACCTATGCTGACGCGGTTTTCAATTTGCACCGTGACGACAACAATCGACTCAATCCGGAAGGGACCGGTTGGATCGTCCGTTCGTTTTGCAATCTAACGGATAATCCCGACTCGGTGATGATCTTAAGAGAGGATCGAGACGACCCGGCGACAGAAGTTCGGGTGCCACTTCCGGCTGGGGCTCAGGTTGTCATCGACACCCAGCGCCTCTACCACGCGGTCTGGCACACCGGCGATCAGCCACGTTACTGCTTAATTACCTCCTATGAATCCGGTCCGGAACTTGATGCTTGGATTGCCATGAGAAACCCGGTAGCCAGTATTGAATCTCCATTTTTGGATCCGGAGGTGATGGCGCAAGGAAACGAGTCAGCAGTGAACAAGCGTGCAGTACGGGCTGCTGCCGGCGCCCGATCTGACTCGGGTATCGGCTCCGATAAGAAGCCAACCATGGAAGTACTGTCCGAGGCATAGTTACCCACACCACTATTAGGCTTGCAAGTAGATTTATCCCCCGTTCATCAAAAATTGCGTGTCAGGAGTAATCGAGTGCAACAAACCGTGCCGTATTCCGCGGTCCTTGACGAACTTGAGGCTGAGGCAATACATATCTATCGGGAAAGCGCTGCGGCATTTAGAAAGCCGGTCTTGCTGTACAGCATCGGTAAAGATTCCTCGGTACTTTTGCACCTTGCGATGAAGGCTTTTCACCCCGCGCCACTGCCATTTCCAGTGATGCATATTGATACGACCTGGAAATTCAAGGAAATGATTGAATTTCGGGAGAAGCGGGCCAAGGATCTTGGACTTGATCTTCGAATCGCCCAAAATGTGGAAGCAATCGCGCAGGGGGTTACCCCCTTCACCCACGGCACGCACGAGTACACCCGGCTGATGAAAACTGTGGCGCTGCGGGAAGGAATTGACCGGTATCAATTCGACGCGGCGATTGGCGGTGCCCGCCGCGATGAAGAACGCAGCCGGGCAAAGGAACGCATTTTTTCACTCCGGGAACCAGGACATCGCTGGGATCCGCGTAAGCAACGCCCGGAGTTCTGGCGGACAGCGAACACCCAACTAGCGCCCGAGCAAACTATGCGGGTTTTCCCACTGTCGAATTGGACGGAATTGGACATTTGGCGCTATATCGAGCGTGAGAATATTGAGATTCCTGCGCTTTATTTCGCCAAGGAGCGACCCGTTGTTGAGCGCGGTGGAATATTGCTCATGGTTGATGATGAACGTTTTCCACTCCATGAAGGCGAAGTGCCCGACATGAAAAGTGTGCGTTTTCGAACCCTTGGATGCTACCCGCTTTCGGGGGCCGTGGAATCAACCGCAGACAACCTGGCCGACCTGATTGCGGAAATGGAAACCAGTAAGGTATCGGAACGTTCAGGTCGCCTTATTGATGGCGAGGGCGGTGGCTCCATGGAAGCTAAGAAAGCCGAAGGATATTTCTAATGAGTGGACAAACCCCAGTACTTCATCTCGTCACCTGTGGCTCCGTGGACGACGGTAAATCAACCCTGATCGGCCGGCTACTTGTTGAAACTGACAGCGTTCCCATTGACCAATTGGAATACGCACGGACGACTCGGCGTGGTGGCTCGACCGTCGCCGTTGGCGAAGTTGATTACTCCCTTCTTACCGATGGACTGGAGGCCGAACGTGAACAAGGCATCACCATCGACGTGGCATATCGGCATCTCAACTTGCCTAACGGTAGGCGAGTGCTGATTGCTGACTCACCCGGCCACGAGCAGTACACACGCAACATGGCGGTAGCAGCTTCAAATGGTGATGTAGCGGTGCTTCTTGTTGATGCTGCCCGTGGGGTTCGTCCACAAACTCACAGACACCTCACGGTATGCGCGCTGATGGGTGTGCAAACAATTGTTGTTGCCGTCAACAAGATGGACCTTGTTGATTATTCACACGAAGTATTCGAGCAGGTCATGGGTGAAGTAAGAACAACCGCAGCTCGTCTGGGCGTGCAGCAGATTGAAGGCATTCCCGTGAGCGCGGTCACCGGCGCCAATGTTGCCACTAAATCCGACTCAATGCCGTGGTACAAGGGAGAGTCATTACTGGGCGCACTTGCGATCTGGGAGCCGATTGGACGAGTGGCCGAGGAAGGCTTTAGATTCCCCGTTCAATTTATTGTTCGCGCCGAAGGAAATTTCCGCGGTTACGCTGGAACTGTCGTCGCGGGCTCCATCCGTCCAGGAGATGAAATCGTGGTCGCGGACTCAGGTCGCACTGCCACAATCGATCGAATTGTCACCGCAGACGGTGATCTCGCCGAAGCAACCTACGGGCAGGCGGTGACTCTCACCCTCGACCACGAAGTTGACGTCACCCGGGGAGATATTTTGATCGCCGGGACGTCGCTGCAGCCGGCCGACCGCTTTAGTGTTGACATGGTGTGGTTGGGCGAGGAACCACTGGCACACGGTCGGTCATATTTATTGATCTCGGGTTCCCGTTCAGTTCCTGCCACGGTGACGAATGTGCGGCATCGCCTCGATGTTGTCTCTGGGCATGAGCATGCTGCGCGCGTTTTGAACATGAATGACATTGGACTCGTCGAGATTGCCACAGATCGCCCAATCCCGATGGATCCATATTCAACCTGCAGGGATACGGGTGGTTTTCTGCTCGTTGACCGAGTGAGCGCCGACACCGTTGCCGCTGGGCTTTCTCGACACGCCATGCGCCGGGCGTTCAACCTTGTCCCGCATGTCTACGACGTCGGTAATGAAGCGCGCACTCTACTGATGGGTCATCCTGCACGAGTCGTGTGGCTCACCGGGCTATCAGGATCTGGGAAGTCAACAATTGCCGATGCCGCCGTGCGCAAATTGTACGCATTGGGTATCCACACTTACGTCCTTGACGGTGACAATGTGCGTACTGGGCTGAATAAGGACCTGGGATTTACACCGGAAGATCGCGCAGAAAATGTTCGACGCGTTGCCGAGGTGAGCAAGCTCATGAAAGAGAGTGGAGTCGTTGTTTTCGTTGCATTGGTCTCCCCGTTCCGCTCTGATCGTGAGAGTGCAGCGGCCCTGTTTGAAAAAAGCGACTTCATCGAGGTCTTTGTTGATACCCCGGTTGAGGTGTGTTCGCAACGTGATCCGAAGGGTCTTTACGCAAAAGCTGCCGCGGGCAACTTACCGAATATGACGGGAGTTGGGCAAGTCTATGAACCGCCATTGACTCCAGATCTCATTCTGCATGGCACCGGTGATCTTGAGGCGAGTGCGGATCTGCTCGTCGCTGCAGTTTTGGAGGCATAGGTTGTCTGCTCCCAATAAGTCATTTGATCCGAAGCAAGTCTCGGCATTAAATGCTGATTCAGTAGAAGGGATGGTCATCGGGGCGATAGCCGCATTTAGCGCGGCGACGGATTTGGACTCGTTAAAGATCGCCAGGCTTGACCATTTCGGGGATCGTTCCCCGATTGCATTAGCAAATCGCGAAATTGGCGCGCTGCCTCCCGCAGCAAAGGCTGACGTTGGAAAAAGAATAGGTGAAGCTAAAGCACGCATGAAAGCAATGCTGGACTTGCGTGAAGCTGAACTCACTCTTATCCGAGACAATGACGTACTCAGATCAGAAAGAGTTGATGTCAGCGTCCCGGTCGATCGGCTCAAACGTGGTGCCCGTCACCCATTGACCACACTGATGGAACGGTTATCTGACGTGTTTATTGCAATGGGATATGAAATCGCTGAAGGTCCAGAGCTCGAACTTGAGTGGGCAAATTTCGATGCATTAAATTTCCCGAAAGACCATCCTGCCCGACTTATGCAGGACACGTTTTTTGTTGAAAGCGCAGACTCTGGAGTCGTATTACGGACTCATACATCACCGATTCAAGTTCGGGCGATGCTTGAGCGATCCGTTCCCATTTACGTGGTGGCACCCGGACGCGTCTTTCGAACCGATGAACTTGATGCCACTCACACTCCGGTCTTCCACCAAATCGAAGGCCTTGCAGTTGACAAGAATTTGACCATGGCGGACCTGCGTGGAACCTTGAATCATCTGGCTCACGTCATGTTTGGACCGCAGATTGATATTCGCTGGCGCCCATCTTTTTTTCCGTTTACCGAGCCGAGTGCCGAAGTAGATTTGAAGTGTTTTGTCTGCCTGGGTGAAACTGGCGTGAGCGGGTGCCGTGCGTGTGGCGGTGAAGGCTGGATCGAATGGGGCGGCTGTGGAATGGTCAACCCTAAAGTTTTGCGTGCCGTTGGGATTGATTCTGAGGTGTACTCGGGATTTGCCTTTGGAATGGGAATAGAACGAACCCTTATGTTTCGAAGCGGAGTTGCCGACATGCGGGACATCGTTGAAGGCGATATTCGATTCACTGCAGCATTTGGGCTGGAGGCGTAATGAAAATCCCGTTGACCTGGATTCAAGAGTTCGCGCCCGTTACGGCAAGTGCCCGGGAAGTTGCCGAGGCCTTGATCAACGCAGGCCTAGAAGTTGAAGGTGTAGAAACTCTCGGTGCCGGGATGAGTGGAACATTGGTTATTGGTCGAGTTGTGGAAATTGAAGAACTCACCGAGTTTAGAAAACCCATTCGTTGGTGTCAGGTCGATGTTGGCACACAGATTCGGGGAATCGTCTGTGGCGCAATGAATTTTTCGGTAGGAGATCACGTCGTGGTCGCGGTGCCTGGTGTCACTTTGCCAGGTGGTTTCACAATTACCTCGCGTGAAACCTACGGTCACGTCTCCGACGGCATGATCTGTTCAGAACGCGAACTAGGGCTTGGTCAGGATCATGCGGGAATCATGGTTCTGGGTGGGGTTACCCCGGGTCAAAACGCAAACCAATTGCTGGGCATCGGTGATCACGTTTTGGACATTGCCGTGACACCTGATCGGGGGTATGCACTGTCCGTTCGCGGAGTCGCCCGTGAAGTTGCCACGGCCTTCGGTGTTGAATTTCACGATCCCGCATCCCATTTCGAACCGGAACTTGGCCCACCATCACCCGGGGTAACGCCACACGATTGCGTCATTGAAGATTTTGATTCCTGCGAATTGCTCACGCTACGCACAGTCGTGGGTTTCAACCCGGATGCTCCGACTCCCAGCTACATGGTCAGTCGATTGCAGGCGTGTGGAATGCGGAGTATCTCATTGGCTGTTGATGTAACAAACTACGTCATGTTGGAACTTGGTCAGCCAACTCACGCATTTGATGCGGACAAGCTTGCTGGCCCGGTGAGCGTTCGGCGGGCATTTGCCGAGGAAACATTGGAGACACTGGATCATGTCGTTCGAAGCCTTTCGTCACTTGATGCTGTGATTGCTGATTCGAGTGGACCCATTGGGCTCGCTGGCACCATGGGTGGGTCTACCACAGAAATTGATGACAGCACCACAAACATCGCTCTTGAGGCTGCCTACTTCCCCGCAGCAATTATTGCGGGTAATTCCAGGCGTCACAAGATTTCCAGTGAAGCGTCTCGACGATTTGAGCGAGGCGTAGATCGGGAACTTGCGCCGTTTGCATCCGCACGCGCGTGTGCACTTTTAATGAAACATGGCGGTGGGACATACGCCGGCATGTGCGCGGTGGAATCACCGATGTCAGAGACCGTTATTGAATTCGACCTGCAGCTTCCCACCCGCACGGCTGGAATGATTATTGACAGCACAACCGTGATCGAAAAACTCGATGCAATCGGTGCAACACATGTTCACATGAATCCTGAAATTGTTTTAGTCACCCCACCGAGTTGGCGACCTGATGTGACTCAACCAGCCGATCTCGTCGAAGAAGTCATTCGACTTGTAGGGTACGAGAAACTCCCCTCAACTTTGCCGACGGCGCCCGCGGGGCGAGGCTTGACTCACGAACAACGTTTGCGTCGTCGCATCGGAAACCTTTTGGCGGGCCGCGGTATGCACGAAGTCCGCGCGTATCCCTTTATTGGGCCGGTGGACTTAGATGCATTGCGAATTACTGAGAATGACCCTCGTAGGGAATCACCCACTTTGGTGAATCCGCTCTCTGATCTTGCACCCAAAATGCGCTCAACACTGTTACCCGGACTTCTATCGATCGCGGCGCGAAATGTCGGGCGAGGGGAGAATGATCTAGCGCTTTTTGAAATCGGGTCTGTGTTTCTAGGCACGGTTGCAAAGATTGATCTGGATCCAGGGGTTGATTCTCGGCCGTCTGCCCTCATCTGGGAACACATGCAAGTTGCTCTCCCAGCTCAGCCTGAGCACTTAGGTGTGGTCTTCAGCGGAGCTATCGAGTCTGCTGGAGTGTGGGGAGCCCCACGGACCGCAACGTGGCGTGATTCAATCGACGCTGTTTTCGTCGTTGCCAACGAACTTGGTGTTGATCTCAAGGTGCACGCCGGAAGCGACCCAAGTTTTCATCCGGGTCGATGCGCCGAAATTTTGCTGAAAGAAACATCAGAAGTTATTGGTTTTGCCGGAGAATTGCATCCATCCGTTGTTGAGCATTGGAATCTTCCCAAGCGAAGTTGTGCTGCTGAAGTGGACCTCAGCATGTTGTTAGCCCAGGCGGTTACGAGTGCGTCGGCTCCCGTGTTCTCCAATTCCCCGGTTGCCAAGGAAGACTTAGCCTTCGTTGTGACACGTGAATATCCGGTGACGGAGGTTGAAGCCTGCATCCGTGAAGGCGGTGGAGAACTCCTCGAATCCATTCGGCTTTTTGATGTCTATGAAGGTGATCAGATTCCACCCACCCATAAATCACTCGCCTTCTCATTGCGCTTTCGCCAAGAAGGGCGAACCCTTTCGGCTCAAGAATTACAAGATCTTCGAAACCGCATTATCGCAACCGTTTTAACAAAGGTTGGCGGAACGCTGCGATAGTGCGCCCTACGTTTATTATGCACATATGTGTATAATATTTCCATGAGAGTGTCTATAGCCGGTGCATCCGGCTACGCCGGCGGCGAACTGTTGCGACTATTCGAGGTTCATCCACACTATGAGGTCGTTGCGGCATCGGCACATGCATCAGCCGGTGAGCGGGTTGATTCGGTTCATCCAGCGTTGGCACCGGCCTCGGTTGGCTCGCTCAAGATGTGTTCGTTGAATGCCGGTCAACTCCGGGCAGACATTGTGTTTATCGCCTTGCCACCTGGTCAATCTGCCGAGATCGCTTTCGAACTTCTCGCGGCGAACCCGGATCAGATGATCGTTGACCTGGGCGCCGATTTTAGACTCTCGGACCCGCAAGATTGGGAACGCTATTACGGTGGAACCCATGCCGGAACGTGGACGTATGGGCTTCCAGAACTAGCACATCAACGAGAAGTGATCTCTGCATCGACCACGATCGCAAATCCGGGCTGCTACGCAACTGCCGTTTCTTTGGCGTGTGCACCCGCCGTCGCGGCCCACCTGATGGGTGACTCGGCTATTAACGTGGTCGCTGCCAGTGGAACAAGCGGCGCCGGACGTGTTCCCAAACCAGATCTCATAGCCTCAGCAGTCATGGGTTCCATCAGCGCCTACAAAATTGGTGGGGTGCACCAACACACCCCAGAAGTGGAACAGGTTTTGAGATCAATCTGGCCAGAAGGACATGCGCGCATCAGCTTCACGCCATTGCTGGCGCCAATGCCGCGGGGAATTATTGCAACGTGCACCAGCCCCCTGTCTGCCGGCGCCGCCGGAGATCCACGGGAGATCTACCGGGATTATTACCAGGATTCGCCATTTATATCCGTTCTGGATGAGGGACAAATGCCGAGCACGGGAAGCGTGATAGGAAGTAATTACGTGCAACTTAGTGTGAGCGTTGATGAGCATGCCAACCAGCTCATCGTGATTGCAACGCTAGACAACTTGGTGAAAGGTGCGGCTGGACAAGCCATCCAGAATGCAAATCTTATGTGCGGTTTTGAGGAAACAGCGGGTCTCCTCCAAACTGGAGTTTCACCGTGAGTGTGACCGCGCCGCAGGGGTTTATTGCCGCAGGTGTGTCGGCAGGACTTAAATCCAGCGGTGCGAAAGATGTTTCCCTGGTTGTCAACACAGGACCCAAGGCGAACTCCGCGGCCGTTTTTACCAGAAACAGATTCGCGGCCGCTCCCGTGACGTGGTCACGTCAAATCCTCGTGGGTGGCGACGGCCGGGTAGTGGCACTGAACTCAGGGGGTGCAAACGCCTGCACCGGTGTTGCGGGTTTCGCTGATACCCACCTCACCGCCGAACTCGTTGCAACCGAACTTAGCGTTACGGAGATCGGTGATTTTGGGGCCGGTGAAGTGTTCATTTGCTCAACTGGGTTGATCGGCGAACGTCTCGACATGGTGGCACTTGAAGCCGGAATGAAGTCAGCAGTCGCCACGCTCTCTCCTGACGGCGGAGTTGCGGCTGCAGAAGCAATCATGACAACGGACACGAAGCACAAAGTCTCTTCGGTCACCGAGCACGGTTACACAGTAGGTGGAATGGCCAAAGGAGCAGGGATGCTTGCCCCTGGTATGGCAACCATGCTCTCGGTAATCACGACGGACGCTGACGTTGGCCCGGAAATGTTGCAACAGGCATTGAATCGCGCAACGGCACAAACTTTCGACCGGCTTGATTCTGACGGATGCATGTCAACCAATGACACTGTCATTTTGCTGGCAAATGCCGCAAGCGGTGTGACGCCGAGTTTCGAGGAATTTCAGGAATCCCTTATTTACGTTTGTGAGGAATTGGCGCAGCTTCTTATGTCGGATGCTGAAGGGTCAACCAAAGAAATTCATATCGAGGTTAAGGGAGCTCGCTGCGAAAGTGATGCTGTGCTGGTCGGTAGGGCGGTATCGCGTAGCAATTTATTTAAATGTGCGATGTTCGGTCAAGATCCAAACTGGGGTCGGATCCTCTCAGCCGTTGGCACAACGAGCGCATTCTTTGAATCTGATCGCGTCGACGTCAGCATCAACGGAGTGAAAATCTGTATCGGCGGGGGAGTTGGTGAGGATCGATCTCAGGTGGATTTAACCCCGCGACATATCGACGTCCTCATTGACTTACATGCGGGGTCAGATCGCGCTCTCATCCGAACCAATGACTTATCGATCGGTTATGTGGTCGAAAATTCGGAGTATTCAACATGAGCACTGAAGCTCCGATTCTTGTCATAAAATTTGGTGGCAATGCCATGACTTCGCCAGATTTGTTTACCTCTTTCGCGCAGGATATTCAGGACCTCGGACAGAAAGGCTTTCGCGTCGTTATTACGCACGGTGGTGGACCACAGATATCTCGAATGTTGAGCCGACTCGACATCGAGAGCGAGTTCCATTGGGGTCTTCGGGTCACAACATCGGAGATCGCATCAGTGGTCGCGACGGTGCTAACAGGTGATGTGCAGAGGGAACTCGTAACCGCATTGAATACGCATGGGGTTGCAGCGGTTGGGATCAGTGGTGAAGACGCGAAACTATTTACATCAACCCAGTTATTTCATCAGGATTTCGACCTTGGACTGGTTGGCACAATTGCTTTGGTCAACACAAAGTTGATAATGATCTTACTCGAAAACGGTTATGTACCAATAGTTTCACCCGTTTCTTCAACCAACCTCGGAATTTGTCTCAATGTGAATGCCGACACCGCTGCAGGTTCGCTCGCTGGGGCACTTGGTGCGCAGAGACTAATATTGATGACAGATGTTGACGGAGTTTTGGCCAATTACCCAGACCCCGAATCGCTCATCTCGGAACTGACCCTGGCCCAAGTTGAGCAACTCATTCCGGAAGCCACTGAAGGAATGATCCCCAAACTTGAGTCTGCGATTCACGCTCTTCGCAAGGGTTGTAGCAGTGTTCAGATAATCAACGGCAGTATCGAGCATGCACTTGCACATTCGCTCGCAGAAAATAATCAGCCTGGGACGGTGATCACGCGATGAAGCCAAACTGGGAAGATACTTTTCTTAGCACTTACGGAACTCCCAAGTTATCCCTCGTGAGGGGGCAAGGCTCCCGAGTTTGGGACTCGGTCGGGCGGGAATACATTGATTTGCTCGGTGGTATCGCCGTCAATATTTTGGGCGCTGCGCACCCTCGATACGTCCAGGCAGTGTCAGACCAAGTGGGAACTTTGGTTCACACGAGTAACCTTTATGCCAACGAACCGTCAGTGAAGTTGGCTTCGAAATTGCAGGAACTCGTGGGTTGGCCCGAGTCCAAGGTGTTTTTTTGCAACTCTGGCGCGGAGGCAAATGAAGCAGCACTCAAACTCTCGAGATTGTCGGGTAGGACTGAAATTGTCGTGCTGGAAGGGAGCTTTCATGGCAGAACCATGGGGGCGCTTTCGCTAACTGCTCAGCCGGCAAAACAAACGCCATTCGCGCCATTGCTTCCAGGCGTATCGGTCGTCGCCGTGAACGACCTCGATGCGCTTAGAAGAGCCATCACTCCAACAACCGCGGCGGTTTTCTTAGAGGTGATTCAAGGGGAAGCCGGGGTGCGCTCTTTGACACACGAATTTATTTTGGCCGCCCGCGAATGGACGAAAGCGGTCGGTGCGCTTTTGATTATTGACGAAGTTCAAACGGGAATCGGCCGCACGGGCACCTGGTGGGCCCATTCAGAAAGTGGTGTCGTGCCGGACGCCATGACTGTCGCAAAGAGTTTGGCAGGTGGTCTTCCCATCGGTGCCCTAATAACCGCAGGGCATGCTTCCCAATTGTTTACACCCGGATCTCACGGATCAACATTTGGCGGCAACCCAGTTTCATGCGCAGCGGCCCTCGCGGTCATTGAAATAATTGAGCAACAAAATCTTTTATCCCGTGCCAGTGATGTGGGCGCCACGCTGCAGCAACAACTTCTCATACGGTCAGGAGGATTAGTCACTGATGTTCGAGGGCGAGGGCTGCTTCTGGCAGCCGAACTTGACGTTGACGGCGAACGCGAAACAGCCGCGGTATTTGCCGCCATAGCCCTCGACAACGGGATCCTGGTAAATGCCGTGAGTTCTACGGCAATTCGACTTGCGCCTGCCCTGACAATCACCGACATGGAAATTGAGCAAGGACTCTCCGGATGGGAAGAAACATGCACCATTTTTTCTGGGATCAACAGTGGCTGAATCAAGAAAGGCCCCGCAGACCGTGAGTTCTCGCCGCTCATTAATTGCCGAGTTGGTGAATACCCAAAAAGTACACAACCAGAATGAACTCTCGAAACTAATGCGTGAAAAAGGATTCAACGTTACGCAGGCGACATTGTCACGTGATCTGGAAGGTTTGGGAGCCACAAAGAAGCAGGGGGTCAACGGTGCGCACTATGTCGTTTCAAATACGGCAAACACATCTCTGCGGGCAGAAGGTTCCCAACCGGCCCTCGTACGTGCCTTACACGAACTTCTCCTTCGCGCCGAGTCTTCACAAGTCATGGTTGTTGTGCACACGCCACCTGGTGGTGCGCAATTTCTGGCCGGTCACCTTGATAGAAGCGGCTGCTTCGATACTCTTGGAACAGTCGCGGGCGATGACACAATTTTCTTAGTTGCGCGAAATAAAGTACATGCGAAGAAGATTTGCAGCGATTTAGTTGCACTAGCTGAGAGCGGGTCCTAGAAATGGATCAAACAAGTTCCGAAATAAATAGTGAGAGTAGGTTATGGGGCGGCCGATTTGCGTCTGGCCCATCGTCGGCCATGTCGGTATTGAGTTGTTCAACCCACTTTGATTGGAGACTGGCACCGTATGACTTGTTGCAGACTGGTGCACACGCACAAGTGCTTCTTCGTGCTGAACTTTTGACCAACGAGGAAGCCCATCGAGTTGAACTGGCCTTGGAGACATTAAATTCGCAAGTTGCAAATGGTGAATTTTGTCCAAATGCAGAAGACGAAGATGTTCATTCGGCCCTTGAACGGGGGCTCATTAATCTCCTCGGTGAACTCGGTGGAAAACTTCGAGCTGGACGCAGTCGAAATGATCAAGTTGCCACAGATTTTAAACTGTATCTGCGCGACCATGCGCACCTGATCGCACGAGAGATCATTGGTCTGCAGGAAGCTTTTCTGGAACAGGCGAATAAAAATGTCCTAACGTATTCCCCTGGATTTACCCACATGCAGCATGCCCAGCCAGTGTCATTCGCACATGAATTGGCCAAGCACGTTCATGCATTAGGTCGGGATCTTGAGCGTCTTTCTGACTGGGATTCGCGTGCGTCCCGATCACCACTTGGAGCCGGCGCCTTGGCCGGATCGAGTCTGGGATTAGATCCAGAGCTGGTTGCCAGTGCACTTGGATTTGATAGTGCTTTGGGTAACTCCATTGACGCTGTAAGCGATCGGGACTGGGTCGCGGAATTCCTGTTCGTAACAGCCATGCTTGGTGTTCACCTTTCGCGAATCGGTGAAGAAGTGATTCTCATGGCCTCACGTGAATTTGGTTGGGCAAAATTGGATGATGCTTGGTCCACTGGTTCATCAATTATGCCGCAGAAAAAGAATCCAGATATAGCTGAACTTGCACGTGGTAAATCAGGACGATTTATCGGGAATCTTACCGGGTTGCTCGCGACTCTCAAGGGGCTTCCCTTCGGTTACAACCGTGATCTACAGGAAGATAAAGAACCAGCATTTGACACAGTCGATCAACTGCTGGTACTTCTCCCCGCTATGACCGGGATGATCGCGACTCTACAATTTGATAGAGAGTTGATGGCTGCCAGCGCGCCTGCTGGATTTGCGCTCGCAACCGATATCGCCGAGTGGTTAGTCCGTGAAGGAGTTCCATTTCGGCGAGCACATGAGATTGCAGGCAGCTGCGTTCAGGTTGCCGAAGAACGGAACTGCGAGCTGTGGGATTTAACAGATGACGAGCTTGTAAGCATCAGTCCATTGTTGAATTCGGATGTGCGTACTGTGCTAAACGTCGAAGGGTCGTTAGGTTCTAGGGATGCATTTGGTGGGACGGCGCCGGTCCGAGTTCGGGAGCAGTTACAAGTACTTTCTGAGCTGGTAACGTCTGAGCGCTCTCGCTGGGGGAGTTAGGATTCAAAGTGTTACCAGGTTGTGCTGTCACCATCAATTAAGCGCCAGCAATACCAGGCCGCCACACTTCGATAAGGACGAAATATTTCACCTTTATCATCTAAAATCTTTGGAGCAATGTATTCCGTTAATCCGTGAATGTGCTCCCACCCGCGTCGCATCGCCAAATCACCCGTTGGCCAAATGTCTAAACGATGCAGAGTGAACATGAGAAACATTTCCACCGTCCATCTACCAATTCCCCAGAGTTTTATGAGTTCACCGACAATCTCATGATCAGTTAGTTGTGGGTCAGAGAAGTCATATTCATTAACATGCCATGCCTGGGCCATCTCCTTGATCGTTCTGGTTTTGGCACCTGAGAGTCCTGCGGCTCGCAAATCTAAGTCAGCGACATCACTCATTGTCGCTGGTGAAATGTTCCCTTTACATGCGAGCGATACTCGGGCCGTGATGGAATCTGCCGCCTTAACCGATATTTGCTGTGCGATTACCGAGTTGACGAGCGCCTGGAAGTGATTCACCTCCTGGTATTTCTTTCGACCGATATTGCATAGTGGACTGGTGTCGATTATTGACCTAAATGCGGGATCAACTGCAAGAATGTGCGCAGTAGCTTTACGCATTTTTTGGGGTGAGTGGATCACGGACACATGTTCTCACTAAACCATCCATCCTTATTCGCCGCCGGGTAGCACTAGTTGATCAGACGGGGTTGATGCGACAAGATGGGCAAGTGAAATCAGTCGTGCGTACTCAAGAAATAATTCCCGAACTCCAATGGCGTGGGCTGATCGCGCAAAGTACGGACCTTGAAGCGCTTCAAAAGGCATGCTCACATTCCATAATTCTTTATTGCGGTTTTGACCCCACGGCACCGAGTTTGCATGTGGGAAATTTGGTTCAAATTCTGACGGTTCGACGTTTCCAACAATTTGGACATAGACCATTGGCTCTGGTTGGTGGTGCTACCGGTTTGATCGGTGACCCAAAAGAATCGGGGGAGCGAACATTAAATTCTGCCGCACTCGTTGGCGAATGGGTTGAACGAATCCGAACTCAATTAAAACATTTTTATGAATTCGACGGTCCTAACGCGGCGCAGATGGTGAATAACCTTGATTGGACCAGAGACCTCAACACGATCGATTTTTTGCGCGATATCGGAAAGCACTTCAGCGTTAATCGCATGCTTGATCGTGAGGCTGTCGCGGCGAGACTTGCCAAAGATGGCATTAGTTTTACCGAATTCAGCTACCAGTTACTGCAGTCATTTGATTATCTCGAGCTCTATCGTCGGTACGGCTGCGTCTTACAAACCGGTGGCTCTGACCAGTGGGGCAACATCACTGCCGGGGTCGATCTGGTGCGACGAGTGGAAGCAAAAGGCGTGCATGCACTGACTACGCCGTTGCTTACTAGGGCTGATGGCAAAAAATTTGGTAAAACCGAGAGTGGAACTATGTGGCTTGACCCACACCTGACGAGTCCATATTCGTTCTTTCAGTACTGGATCAATGCCGATGACCGTGATATTCCAAACCTACTCAAGACGTTCAGTTTTAAATCAGAACCCGAAATCGCCGAACTCGTGCAGGCGAGTGTCGATCGACCCCAAGAGCGCGCAGCTCAGCGGTCACTGGCGAGCGAATTAACCACACTTGTACACGGCACCGAAGAGAGCATAGGGGCGCAGAAAGCCGGTGAAGCATTATTTGGAGCTGGAGACCTTGCTGATTTGCCTGAGTCGACGTTGGAGGCGGCATTAACGGAGGCGTCGTTGGGGGAAGTTGCTAAAAGTGAAGTTATGGAAGGGAAATTACCGGCTCTTGATGAACTTTTGGTTCGCTGTGGACTCGCGCAGAGTAAGAAAGCTGCTCGACGAACGATCGCCGAAGGAGGTGCCTACGTCAACAACATCCGGATTGAACAAGAGGACTTTCAGGTGCCTGTGGGTGATCTGCTGTATGGCCGTTGGGTAGTATTACGTCGCGGTCGCAAGGCGTTTGCCGGAGTGGTCGTTAAGTAGTCCCGGACTTCGGGCCTTCTCCTTGCAAGCCCAATCCGAGCCGTTTCAACGCTGCCGGTGCAGGTTTCTGATCTTCTCCGATAGGTAGTGATGACTTCTTTTGCCGATCTCGGTGTCGTGCGCCCCCTCGCGCTGGCACTTTCACATTCTGGCTTTTCTGAGCCGTTTCCCATTCAAATTGCCACCCTCCCCGACGCCATCGCCGGCCGCGATGTCCTTGGTCGGGGTCGTACCGGTTCAGGTAAAACTCTGGCATTTTCACTTGCACTTCTTTCGCGTCTAGACAACAGAAAAGCTAAGCGTGGCAAGCCTTTAGCCCTCGTGCTCTCACCAACCCGCGAACTCGCAATGCAGATCAATGAAGTCATTTCACCACTTGCACGCAAAGTTGGCCTGTCTTCGGTCCTCATTGCCGGTGGCATGCCCTTCGGTCGGCAATTACAGGCACTCGAACACGGTGTACCTATCGTTGTTGCGACTCCTGGTCGACTGATAGACCTCATGCATCGAGGCGCTGTAGATCTTTCTGACATTGAAATAACTGTCCTCGATGAAGCTGATCTCATGAGCGACATGGGATTTATGCCTGCAGTCAAAGAGATTCTTGACGATACAAGCAAAATTGGTCAAAGACTTTTATTTAGCGCAACTTTAGATAAAGATGTCGATGCATTGGTGAAGAAGTATCTCCGCGATCCGATCGAGCATTCGGTTGAATCAGCCGGAATTTCCCACGGCGAGATGGACCACCACGTGTTTTTTGTCAAGCAAGAAGTGCGTGACAAAATGCTGGCACAAATCGGTTCACGTGAGGGCCGCACGATAATTTTCGTGCGAACCCAGCGCGGTGCAGATCGACTTGCAGAAAAGTTGCAGGCTCAAGGGGTGGCGGCGGGAACGTTGCATGGCGGCAAGGCGCAAGGAGCCCGCACCAAGGCCCTCGATGCGTTCAAGGCTGGCAAGACCCCGGTTCTGGTAGCAACCAATGTCGCCGCCCGCGGGATCCACGTGGACGACATCAGCTTGGTCGTTCACGCTGATGCCCCAACCGACCCAAAGGACTACCTCCACCGCGCTGGAAGAACCGCTCGTGCAGGAGAGTCGGGCACAGTCGTCACGCTGGCGCGTTTGAACCAACAGCGCGAAATGAAAGGCCTGATCAAAAAAGCCTTGGTGGAAGCGACCTTTACCCACATGGACATTGCCAATCCTGAACTCGTTCGCATTACCGGGGCGCAGGAACCCACAGGTGAACCGTGGTTTCCAGCGATTGAACATGCACCGAAAAAGCGCCGGTCAACCCGCCCGGGTGGACATGCGGGCGAAGGTGGTTCCGGTGCAGTGGGACGCCACAAACCACGTCACAGGGGCCGATCAGGGTCAGCTGGATCACATTCTGAGAGTTCTAGCTCTGATCGTCCCAAGAGTGCCGGTGGTGGCGGTCGTGGTCGCGCAAGCGGGGGAACCGGCAAACCTGGGGGTCGTTCTGGTGGCCAGTCCGGGGGGCGACCAGGTAGCAAGCCTGCCGGTAGATCGGGGGCCCGATCCGGGGGTAAACCAGGGGGAAGTCGTCCAGAGCGTTAAAGGGGAAAGGGTGTGGTTTAAGGGGAACTTCCGATCATCGCAACACCGTCATCTGGGGTGAGCATCGCTTAAGGACCCCCAGAGCAAACCACGAGGGGACTTACGGTATAGTTCGAACTCCACGCAAGAGGAACGGACGCTTAGGCCGATCTCGTGGACAAAGCCCCAAGATTGCCAAGCGAAAAGTCGTCCGCGGTGCGGATTTGACTTCACAGTCTTACATCTATAAGGTTGGAATGTTGCCCCAAATTCGGTCCGAAAGGATCTGAGGATGGTGCGCGTCCGTAACTTGAGAACTCAACAGTGTGTCACATGTCAATGCCAATTTTTTAACCCGATTGGTATCGATCGGTCTTTGACCTTTCAATACCAACGGATTCCTTTGGTTGACAAGAGCACAACAGCTCTGTTAGCCAGTTTCAACTATTCATTTATGGAGAGTTTGATCCTGGCTCAGGACGAACGCTGGCGGCGTGCTTAACACATGCAAGTCGAACGGAAATAAAGGAGCTTGCTCCTTTTGATTAGTGGCGAACGGGTGAGTAACACGTGGGCAACCTGCCCCTGACTCTGGGATAACTACTCGAAAGAGTAGCTAATACCGGATATGAAACCTGAAGACATCTTCGGGTTTGGAAAGTTTTTCGGTCAGGGATGGGCCCGCGGCCTATCAGCTAGTTGGTGAGGTAGTGGCTCACCAAGGCGACGACGGGTAGCCGGCCTGAGAGGGCGACCGGCCACACTGGGACTGAGACACGGCCCAGACTCCTACGGGAGGCAGCAGTGGGGAATATTGCGCAA
>Ga0105049_10002029_pt1 | contig 23876 bp, 15 predicted proteins | sample MAT06_FD_78087 | JGI IMG/M metagenome (GOLD analysis project Ga0105049, IMG submission 78087) | Freshwater microbial communities from Lake Fryxell liftoff mats and glacier meltwater in Antarctica - MAT-06 | ecosystem: Environmental > Aquatic > Freshwater > Ice > Liftoff microbial mat | place...
ACCCTTAGTAAATTATATTGCTTGTGCAAACCCGATCTATCCACAACAAGATAAAATAATTTTTGATTTTTATCGTATGTACGCTGGCTATGCTTAGCATACGACAGAAACGTTGATATTGCGTTGATATACTTTACATGACGCTAAGATGGGTTGTTTTGATTCAGGAAATTTTGGGTAATTTGCCTAGAATTGACAGTTTTTACGCCAAAAGTCTGCTTACCAGCCAAAAATGGAAAATAATAAATTTTTTCTCGTCAGCTATGCAATTAAATCTGAAAGCAATAGGAAACCTAGGGAGTGAGGATAGAAATCGACGAACAGCAGCGTGATTGATTGACAGTATAAGGCATCTTCTATACCTACGTCAACTTAAAGAAACAAACCTTTCCAGTATGCCCATAAAAAATGTGCCCGATGCGAGGCATCAGACACATTTTGTTAGGTTATAGATTGTTAGGATATAGGCTAGACGTGGCTGCACAAAGAATGAAGCCGTTGTTTTTCGCGCAAAAAGTGTTACGTTGCTACTATAATCTAGAGAAAATCTCTAGATTATAGTAAAGGTGAGCTGCGTTGCACGAACTGGAAAGGTATGCTCCACGGATCGCGCAGGAATAACAATTTGTCGCCACGCGGTGTCGTCGTAATATCTGTTACGGTGGTTGCGCCAGCAGCAACAAGGCGCGCGCGGTCAGCTTCAATATCGCCAGAAGTAAACGCTGTATGGAAATTGAAGGGATTCATATTGGCATAATCGGGCATGGGCGCGGCGGGATTATTGTAGATCTCGATCATGCTGCCCACATCATCGGCAATAAAGTGCATATAGGGCGCTTCTGTGCCGGCCATGACAATCCGCATACCAAGATGCTTCGCATACCATTCGGCCATGGCCGCTGGCTCTGGCACATTAATCGCAAAGTGTTCAATTTTCATAGGGATAGCTCCTTTAGACGAACTGTTTTGGGTTTATGGCTTGGGCGTGACAACTTCATACGGCAGCGAACGCCGCGCCGCAAGGGGCAGCCAAGCGAGTGTTTGGTCCGTATCGCCAGAGGGATGGTATTCCAGACCAATATGGCCTTGATAGCCCAATTCCTCTAGGGCGGCAAAAACGGCAGGATAATTAATTTCACCCGTACCCGGTTCATGACGACCCGGCACGTCAGAAATCTGGATATGACCGATATACGGAAAATGCGTTTTGATCGTAGTAATCAGATTACCTTCGGTCATTTGCGCGTGATAGACATCATATTGCAGGCGCACATGAGGATGGTTCACCGCGCGTACAACGGCCATGCCGTCCAGGGTAGAGTGAATAAAGTAGGCTGGCTGATCGGTGGCGTTCAGCGGTTCCACCACCAATGTCACCCCAGCCGCGGCAGCCAATGGCGCGGCCCAGGCAAAGTTTTCGAGAATCGTATCAAACTGTGCAGAATGAGCGACATCGGGCAAACGATTGCCTACCATCACATGAATCCGTGGCGACAGTAAATGCTGGGCATAGGTTAGCGCTTCCTGGAAACTGCGTCGAAAGTCGGCACGGCGGTGTGGATGGCTCAATACACCGCGATCCCCTGCGGCATAGTCGCCGGGCGAAATATTAAAGAGCACCACCTGCAACCCCGTGTCATCCAGGCGTTGCCGAATGGCCTGATAGCCAAATTCATAGGGAAAGAGAAATTCGACCGCGTCAAATCCGGCCGCGCTGGCACAGGCAAACCGATCAAGAAAAGGTCGATCCGGATAAAGCGTCGATAAATTTGCAGCAAATTTGAGTGCCATCCAGCATCTCCGCAATCAATCAACCCCATTTCTGCGCTGCTAGCCCGCGCGACAGTGCCCATTGGCAAAAATCGCAACAAATCACTTTTCGGCTAGCGGCGAGTCATCGGGTATTGGGGCTCACATGTTGGGTATCATTATAGCGTTTTTGGCTTTGTTCTTCAAGTATACAAAATGGAGGCGACTCTTTTGGCCTCTCTGAAATGATGGATAGGTATTAGAATTGTTACCGAATCAGCAGGATGTAGCCATGGGTAACATTGCGGGATAGCAACAGCAGAGGGTACAAGGCAGTGAAGCGGTCTGTTGCTATCCCGCAATGCCGCTGAATGCTATGTAGGCACAACGCTAGGATGGATAGGTATGCATGGCACCAGCGCAAAAAACTTGGTCCATTCTTATACGCTTGCCTACTGATTGCTATACACGAATTTTTTCAGAAGAAAATCCACATCTCGTCAAGGGAACTTGCCGCTGGTTTAATGCGTTAGAGAGAGGTTATTTCACTCATTTACCTACCAAGAATCCTTACTGGGATAGCGCGGCAACAATGCGAAAACCCGGTGGTACGGCATCGCCAAGGTACGCAATTGGCAGCGCCGGGGTAATTCCCTGGGCACGTAGATCACCCTGGAGAACCCGAAATTGCTCGCCAATTTCCAACGCATTTTGCGCGGGATACAGCCCAAACTCCACCTGTTGTGCCAGCCAACTGTGTGCGTAGAAACGTTGGACGAGCTGTTCATCTGGGGTAGATTGAGTTTGGGCTAGAGCCAGCAAGGCTTGATGTAGATTACTCGTCACTGTCGCTAATTCTTGCAGAATGGTGGCCTGTGCGGCTTCCCACTCGGGGACCAGCGCAATGCCATAGGCCCGTTGCGCAACCGCTAGCTTGACTAACAACCAGGTATGTTGTTGCTGCAGCAGCCAAAACTGTACCGAAAATGTCAGGCTTTGTGCCGTGGAATTCTGGGTAAAATAAGCAGTACGCTGCTGATCTTCAATTAATAGGGCACGGACCAACAGTTGGCGTTCGGGTTCGGCCTCGGTTGGTTGCACCTGGAGTAATCGTTCGGCCAGCCGGCGGGCAGCAAGATGACGCTCATTGGTGACGGCCGCCATGTTTGGATCCAGGGGGGGATCTTCGGCGAGCGCCGGCCATTGACCACGCAACAAGGTGGTGGTAGGAGAAATATAGGGATTGCGGACAAATTCGTTAAGGGTTTTGCCAAAGTCTGTATCGTGAAATGCCGGGGTGGCTTTTTGTAAGTCACGCAACATTTGGCTACGTTGCGCTGGTAATAAATCGGGTGCGTGCTGTACAATAAGGACAATCTGTTGCGCAGCGTCTAACGCAGCCGCCGATTGATCGAGTTCCAGCAGCCCCGTGACACAGCGCAATAGGGCCTGACTGCGTTCCAATGGCGTTAAGGACATGTCCAAAATTGCCAAGGCACGTGCTTGCTGGTATAACGCTTGAGCACTTTGCGTTTGGCCGTCTTGCGCAAAATGCTGGGCAAGTTTTAGAATCAAGGCAATTCGTGCGGAAGACATCTGATCAATGCCAACCCACACCAATGCGCGGCTTGTTTCTAATTCACCAGCATTCAGGGCTTGATAGGCCAGCGCTTCACTGGAATCGCCAGCCAGTTGCATTAACGCTAACTGTGGAACAATCTGTTCCGTTTGTAAGGTAGGCAGCATCGTATTGACTGGCGACAACACGGCAGGTGCCCGATAGAGCCACCAGAGCGTCCCCAATGCAACCAAGCCAATCACCAAACAGATGACAAATCCCACGAGCAGCAAAGATTGCAGCCAAAAATGGCGACGTGGGGTAGCTACTTGAGACGATAGGGATGATTCGATTCGCATACAGTAAAGTATAGCACAAGTAGAGACGAGAAGTCATGCCGTCAATCTCCTCTTACATGATTTGTTAATCGTGAAGTTGATTTTTGCGGCTGTCGGTACCTGTGCTAAGATATTGCAGATTTCAATAGATCAGCAAGCGTCTTATAGTAGAATTTCACATTGAGCTGAGATGTAAGATGACTGAATCTGTGATGATTAAGGAGATCATATAATATGCCGAATACGCAGCTAGATAGGCGTGCACAGAACACACAAGTAGACAGGCGTGTCCGCTACGCCCAACTAGAACAGCGCCCCGTAACAACGCGAAAGTGGAAAGGCTTTTCTTCGGTCGTCGAAGGACCTGCCGCTTGGTTAACTTCATTTCTACTGATTCCTTGTTTGATTGCAGTAGCACTGTTGTTACCCCCCGTAAACCTATGGGAGCGCCTGCAATTATTTACGTACACCCGGATCAGCGATGCAGGCGGGGTACTCAGTGATGCCGATGGCACCTTGCTCAGTTTTCCACCAGAGGGTGTACAAGAAACCTTCTATGCGGCCTTTTCCAGCATTCCGCGCATCGACTTTATCGAAGGCCAAGCCGGACGCGACTTTTATGACGCGGCGGTGGCACTCCCCGATTATCTGATTGCCAAAAGCCCAATCTACAGCTTAGATATTCGGGGCGATGGGGCAAATCAAGTGATCTTCGAAGTACCCATTCCCAATGATAGCTTGCCCTATGAAACACTTGGCATCTATTCCTGGACGGGTACAGCTTGGGAACATCTGCCCAGCAAAGTCTTAGTGTCCGAGGAAAAGATTGAAGCGCACTTGGACTTTCTGCCCAAAAACTTTATGGTCATGCAGACAAGCCCCGACATTCCCGAAGTGACGGCTAATCTGAGTGACGGACGCACACTGCCCGAGAATGTGCGCGTGGCTGGCGAAGTGCGCGGCAGTATGTCTTTGCGTGGTGATGGTGCCCTCAGCGGTGAACCACCAGAGAGCACAGGCAACACGCTGCTCTTGGTGAGCAATGTTGAAAACGGCGTTGTGCGCTCGGACTTGATCAACAACCTGTTGCTCGATCCCGGCCAACAAGATAATCAGATCAATGCAGTCGAGCAAGTATTGCTGGAACGCAATTACCGTGGGGTCGTGATCGACTATCGCGAAGTTGATGCCGCCCCCAGTGCCCGCGCTGATTTTGTTTTCCTGATGACACGTATGGCCGAACGCCTACATGCCAGCAACAAAGAGCTCGTCGTGCGCGTGGCCCAACCAAGCCAAATTTCGGCAGAAGATTGGGATACCCGCGGTTATGACTGGGTGGCCTTGAGCAATGTGGTAGACAAGCTGATCATTCCAGCCCCCATCGATCCACGGGCCTACCGCACCGACGGTGAGATGGATGCCTTGCTCGCCTGGTCAACCGACATGGTAGAACGGCGCAAGTTGCAGATTGAACTGCCAATTCAGTCGGTTGAAACGGTGGGCAACTATCTGTTTGTCAAGGGCTACAAAGAAGCTTTAGGACCTCTGCTTAAAGAAGTACAAGCCGAAACAACCGATGGCCAAGAGATTACGCTCACGGCAGACAATCCACGGCTGGCCGGTTATCTGACCAAAGATGAGAGTGCGGGCGTCTATTACTACACCTATACCGATGACCAAGGTGCCCAACGCACGGTCTACTTGGAAGATGCGTCGAGCATCAGCCACAAGCTCAATCTGTTGCGTAAATACAACTTGGTCGATGTGACGCTGCAAACACCCGCATCGGGCGATATTGACCCGAATATTTGGAGCGTTCTCTTACAGTTCCAGACTGGCGTTTCGTTGGCGGTGAACTTTGAACCTGTTTCAGTCGCCTACACAGTGTATGATACGGACAATAACGTTATTACCAATGAAGTCCGTCCCTTGACAGACCCGAAACTGACCTTCTCGTCACCGATTGAGCTAGAGAAGCTGCGCGTAGAGGCGCAATTGGTCGGTGGGCGCGGGGAAGCGCTGAGTGAGGCATTATCCATGCCGCTGGCAGCCCAAGCCGCGAATGCCTCCGCAACCACAGCAACCCGCGAAAGCTCGACCGAAATTGATTTGGTCGAGTCGAAGCAAGAATTGCCGCGTATCAATGCCACCACCATTGTCAATGTCCGCTCTGGCCCAGGTGTAACCTATGACGTGCTGGGACAAGTAGAGCCGACCAACAGCTACCAAGTGTTGAGCAAAGATGAAAGTGGTCAATGGTGGGAAATTGATATTGGTGGCGAGCAAGCTGGTTGGATTGCCAATGAATTTGTTGTGCAACCTGAAGGCAATGTTGTGCAGGTGGCCTCAACCGAACGCGAAGATGCGGCCGCCAAAGAAGCGCCAGTCGAAGCGGCCGCTGTAACCCAGGCCCCGGTCGAAGTCGTGGCTGCGCCAGAATTTGCAAGCGTGCGCGCTGCGCAAATGGCCAATCTGCGCGGTGGCCCTGGCACAAGTTATCCAGTGCTTGGTCAGATCAATCCTGGTGCTTACTACAAAATTTTGGGTAAGAATGAACAGGGTGATTGGTGGCAGATCGAAATGACTGATGGTCAACCCGGCTGGGTGATCAATCAGCTGGTCACCACTTCTGGTGATACAGGGGCGATTGCTATTGCAGAAATTCCAGAAGCCCCAGCTGCTGCCGAACAAGTCGCGGCGGCTCCCGCAGAAAATGCACCGGCTTCCTCTGCGCCAGCCGCGCCAGTAGCAGTGTCGGGTGGCGGTGCAGGCTTTGGTTATGGTGTGCAGGCCCATATGGTCCACGTGGGGAACGAACCCAAAGTCATGGCAATGACACAGGGCATGGGCTTTAACTGGATCAAACAACAAGTTGAATGGAAAGTCTTTGAATCCAGCCCCGGCGCGCGCGACTTTGGTGCGTTGGATGGCATTATCAATACGGCCAATGGCGCGGGCATCAATGTGCTGTTTAGCGTAGTCAATGCACCGGCCTGGGCTCGGGAAGGTGGCCATGATGGCAGCGTGGGTGGTCCTTCGGAAAATCCACAAGCCTTTGGTGACTTCCTCGGCGCACTGGCGGGTAAATATTGTGGCACATCACTCAAGGCAATTGAAGTCTGGAACGAGCAAAATCTCCATTATGAATGGGGCAACAAACCGCTGAATCCAGGCGAATATGTCAAACACTTGGCAGCTGGCTACAATGCGATTAAATCTGCCTGCCCGTCGATTACGGTTGTCAGTGGCGCGTTGACCCCGGCCGGCAACAATGGCAGCTTGGCAATGGATGACTTTGCCTACTTGGAGCAGATGTTCCAGGCAGGTGCCAACAACTATTTGGATGCGGTCGGTGCTCACCCCAGTGGCTACAATGTGCCACCGTGGGCAACCTCCGATACGGCCTGTGCCGAGATTCAGAAGACGGGTAACAGCTTTAATGGTGCCTGTGATTCGCCCCATCATTCGTGGAGTTTCCAAAGCACGATGTTGGGCTATCACAACATTATGAATACCTATGGAGCCGGTGGCAAGCGTATTTGGGCGACTGAGTTTGGCTGGGCAGCTGGTGGCGCGTTCCATCCGGCCTATGCCTATGCCAACGACAATGATTACAACGAACAGGCCGAATGGACTGTTCAAGCTTATCAGATGATGAAAGGCTGGAGTTGGGCTGGCCCGGCTTTCCTCTGGAATCTCAACTTCCGCGTGGTGGCCAACGGCACCGAAAAGGCGCAATGGGGCATTGTTGACCCAAATTGGGGACCGTTGCCCGTCTATAACGCGCTGGCAGGTATGGCAAAGTAGACTGGCACGGATGTTGCTACTACAGCCGCAAAGTGTTGTAACGCACTAGGTAAGAAAGCCGGAGGCACGCAAGCGTCTCCGGCTTTTTTTTCACCGAAAAGCGAAATCTCCCAAGATGTGTGGTTCAACTGGCTTACTCCGCAGCGGGCAGTGATGTTTTATCTGCCAATTTGTCATAAATTCCCTTCTGTTTTACGCTATAGTGCGCTTAGTACATTAGCCAATTGATAATAAGAGGATCTTTCGATGAGGAAATCAGGTAGCGATCTACCCCCCGTCCATCCCCTAAATTTTTTTGTATGGAGTCTACTGTTGGGGCTTGTCTTTGCATTGCAGGCCCAACCAGCACTGGCGAGCGCGCGTGTCGCACCCTATGCCCAGGCTGCGACCAACTTTGTTGTGACGATTAACGTCAATCGTTTAAATGTCCGTCAGGGGCCAGGTGTGCAATATCCGGTGGTCGCAAAGCTGACCCAAGGCACACGCGTCAACGTGACCAGCCAGAGCGATGCGGGTGATTGGTATCGCGTTGCGCTGGCGAATGGGGCAGAAGGCTGGATTGCCGCAAGCTACGCCGTGCGTGCCGACGGCTCAAGCGCACCCCAGGTACCCACAGCCCCTACCACTGCCACCACGACTTCAGCACCCGCCGCAAGCGATAGCACAGTGACGGCAAACCCTACAGCGTACACCACACCAGCACGCATCAATATTCGCCGTGGTCCAGGCACCAATTATCCAGTTGCCACTTCGGTGGCAGCGGGCACAGCAATGGAAATCCTGGCCTTAAATCCTGCTGGTAACTGGTATCAGGTCCGCTTGGCGGGTCAAGCAGAGCCTGTTTGGGTGCTGGCCTCGCTCACCAGAACGACAGGTTCATTAGCTGGCGTGTCACGGTTAAGTGCCGATCAACTGCCCAGCCCACAGGCACCCGCGGCTTCCTCCCCGGCACCTGCCGTAGGAAATGCCTCTGCGCCAGCGGGTGGTGGTTCTTTTGCCTATGGCATTCAAATCAATGCATGGCAAGGCGATGTCAACGGCTCGGCATCCATGACGAAGGAATTAGGGTTTCCGTGGGTGAAACAACAGGTACGCTGGGAATTTGTAGAAAACTCGCCAGGAGCCGTCAACTGGACCGAGATGGATCAGATCATGGACGTGATGACCGGCAACAATCTACAGGTGCTCTTTAGCGTGGTGACATCGCCCCAATGGACGCGCCCCGACAAACCGGGCACGGGTGGCCCTCCCAATGATTTCAATTTGTTGGCCAACTTTACCGGTCAAATTGCAGGCCGTTATTGTGGCCGGTTGGGGGCAATTGAAGTCTGGAATGAACAAAATCTCCAGCGCGAATGGGAAGGCTTGCCGCTTAACCCAGCCACCTATATGGATCTGTTGCGCCGTGCCTATACAGCGATCAAAGCCGCTTGTCCTTCGATGATTGTGGTCAGCGGTGCACCAACGCCCACAGGCAACAGTGATGTTGCGATCGACGACATTGACTATCTGCGCGGCATGTATGCCAATGGCTTGGCAAATTATAGTGACGCGATTGGCGTCCACCCCAGCGGCTATGGCAACCCAGCCAATGTCACTTTTCAAGATTGGCAGGCCGGCCGGTATACGGCTCCTTCCCATGTAAATCACCGCAGCTTCTACTTCCGCAGCAGCATGGAAGAATCACGCCAGGTGATGATCGCCTATGGGGATAGCAATAAACGCTTGTGGCCCACCGAATTTGGCTGGGCATCCAGTGTATCACCCCATGCTGGCTATGAATATGCTGGCTATATCAGTGAAAGCCAGCAGGCGCAATATATTGTCGAAGCCTACCAAATGATGCGCAACTGGGGGTGGGTCGGCGCGACCTTCCTGTGGAATTTGAACTATAACTATGGCGAAATGGCCCAGTTTAGTGTCATGGGCAAGCCAGCGTTTGAAGCGTTAAAAGGACTACCGCGCTAAGTTGTGCGCGTACGATTGAAGCGAATCTCCCCAGTGCGCTGGGCCTACTCTATCCGTACCAAAGCTTGAGGAACTATCATCTATGAAAAAACTGATTGGCGGTTGTATTCTAAGCGTACTCCTATTATTGTCGGGTTGTGGCAGCGGCCCCGAAGCGACACCTACCCCGACCAAAACACCACTGGGCCAGACAGGTAGCGAGCAGACAGCGCCTACCGAAACACCTGTCCCCGCGCAACAGCCGTCGGGTAGCACCAACACGACACCTGGCGCAACCGAACCCGCCGCGGGACCAACAGAACCGCCGGTAGAAACTGCCGTCATCAATGCGACCCAGCTAAATATTCGGAGTAGCCCCAGTACAACCGCTGAGATTGTACGCATGGTAGATGAGGGTGACGAATTTACCGTAATTGGCCGCAGTGATGATGGCGCTTGGCTGCAAGTTGCCGAAAATGGCCAGCCCCTAGGCTGGGCTGCCGCAGAGTTCGTTACGGTGGAGCAAAGTGCGCCAGCCAGCGGGTCAACAGCCAGTGGGCCAACACCAACAGCACAAGGGGGCGGGGCACCGGCGCTGTCGAGCAGTATGCTGAGCCCAGACTTTGGCACACAGGCCTTTCTGTGGTGGAAAGAAGAAGTGGCCGACCGTGATCTCAAGCTCATCGAGGACGGTGGTTTTAACTGGGTGAAGCAAACTTTTGCCTGGGAAACGATTGAAACCACCGGCAAGGGCCAGTTCGACTGGGCACGCGCCGACCGTGTGGCCCAGCATGTGCGCGATCACAACCTGAAACTGCTGGCACGCTTGAGCAGCGATCCAGAATTGACTACCTTCTGGGCAGGTGCCCCCCCACAAAATATTGATAACTTTGCCGATTTTGCTTTCGCCGTCGCCAGCCGCTACAACTGTTCTGCCCAGGCGGTCGGCTGTATCCATGCCTTCCAAATTTGGAACGAGCCCAATCTGGGACGCGAGTGGGGCTTCCAGCGGCCCAATCCCGCCCAATATGCGGAAATGCTGCGCAAAACCTATGCTGCCATCAAGCGAGGCAATCCCAATGCGATTGTGATTAGCGCTGGCATGGCCCCTACGGGTGACAACAACAACGCAGCCATGCCGGATGATATCTTCTATGAAGAGATGTACAAGGCCATGGGCAACAGTAACGGCTACTTTGATATGCTCGGCGTCCACGGGGCCGGTTTCGCTGCCCCGCCCGAACTTGATCCAGCCGAAGCAGCAGCCGATAAAGCCAAATATGGCGGCTATCGCTTCTTTGCCTTCCGTCATGTCGAAGACATTCGCGACATTATGGTGCGCTATGGGGATACGAATAAACAGGTCGTATTGCTCGAATTTGGCTGGACTACGGATCCCGTTAACGCTGCCTATAAGTGGCATGGCGCAGACGCTGGCATTACCGAAATGGTGCAGGCCGATTACTTAAAACGCGCCTATGCCTATGCCGCTGCCAATTGGCAACCCTGGATCGGCCTGATGAGCATGTTGACTATGCCCAATATCGATTGGCTGGAAGATGGCAATCCAGAAGATGAAGAACAATACTGGTGGGCGATTATGAAACCGGGGTATCCAGATCTGTATTGGCGGGCTGCTTATATTGTGCTCTGTATTGAATTTAATGCGCAGAAAGGCACAATCTGCCCGTACGATCCGAATCAGTAAGCGCAGCTAAAAAGCGAGTGCAGCGGGGCGTTGTGCTGGCGTCCCGCTGCACTCGCTAGTGATCTAGCGCGTAGAAAGCTGCCATTCGAGTTGGGCGCGCAAGCCCTCGCGCACCGACGTTTGGGGATCGTACCCCAATAGACGCTTTGCCTTGCTGGTATCCGCTACCGTGCGCCGTTGATCACCAGCACGGCGTGGGCCGTGGGTCGTGTGGACGTGCTTGCCGCTTAATTCCCCCAACAGTGCCAATACTTGATTGACATCGATCTCTTCCCCACCCCCAATGTTGAACGTCTCTCCCTTGCTCTGTGCCGGCTGTTCAAACGCCAAAATCAACCCCTGTACACAATCATGCACATAGGTATTGCTGCGGCTGTCGGTGCCATCGCCGTCAATCGTAATGGTTTCGCCATTGAGAATCGATCGAATAAAAATATTATAGCCCATATCAGGACGCTGGCGCGGCCCATAGACCGAGAAGAGGCGGCAAATGGTGACCGGCAGTTGATAGTTCATCTCGTAGGCGCGACAGAGTTGCTCGGCAGCCCATTTGGTAATGCCATAGGGCGACACCGGCGCAATCGTGGCGGTTTCGTCACCGGTGGCAAATTGTCCATAAACGGATGAGGTGGAGATGTTGATAAAGTGACCGACCTTGGCCTGTGCCGACCCTTCCAGCAAGCGCTGTGTTGCCTGGATATTGCAGGTCATATAGTCGTCGAATTCCTGCCAACTGCGACGCAGGCCGGCCATGGCGGCTAGATGAAAAATGACATCAACTCCATCCAAGAGTGGTGCCAAATCTGCGCTGCGCAGATCGATCTCATGAAAAGCATAGCCCGCTTGACCCTGAATGGCAGTCAGGTTATGCTCTTTTAGCGCCCGTGGATAGTAGGGAATAAACGCATCCACCGCGCGCACCGTGTGGCCCTTGGCTACCAATTTCTCACATAGATGGGAGCCAACAAAGCCTGCGGCCCCCGTTACTAAACAAATCGCCACAATAGATCCTTTCCAATAGACTATTGATAATTGTGCCCACCAGCAGCCAGACACAACCTATATTTTTCGTGATTGTACACCCACAAATACATTCTCGCACATCCCGATTTTAGCAGTTTTTTTGATGCATAGCTGTATCCAGAGATTACAATTAGCTTGCGCTTTAGCGTAAATCTAGCGTATTGAGCTCACGCGTGAGCAAATTTGCTACACGAATGACATGATTGTTGGTATCGGCGATGTAGAGACGATCAGGTGCAATTGCCAAGCCTGCCGGCTCAAACAACGTGGCTTGCGCAAAAGTACCATTGGCAGCGCCGGGAACGCCAGAACCAATGAAGGTTTGGGTTGCGCCGGTCGTTGGCTCCAGCGTTTTGATCTTGTGATTGTAACTATCCGCAATGTAGAGCAATCCTTGAGCGGCCGCCAACCCCATGGGATGCTGCAAGCGCACGGTTGCGCCGATACCATCTACATCGCCAAAAGCGAACAGTCCCTGCCCCACCAATGTGGTGACTGTAGGCTTGTCAGCTAATGTCAACGCGCGAATGGCACTGGCTTCGGCATCGGCCACAAAGAGTTGATCGTGCAGCAGGACCAGATCGCTCGGTTGGTTGAAACTGGCGGCACGGCGCGGTCCATCGATCAAGGCTTCGATGCCGTTGCCAGCAAAGACCGCGAGTTGCTTTTCTGCCAGTAACAACGCCCAGATCTGATGCGACCCAGCCATAGCGATCCACAAAATGCCCTCGAGCAGCGCCAAGCCCCAGGGCGAACGCAGTGGCGTGGTTGTTGGCGTGTTACCTTTGACGGTCAATCCCTGCGCCTTTTGACCTGTACCAGCGATTGTACGCACTTGTTCGCGCACCAGATCAATAGCGCGAATTGCATGATTTTCTGTATCGGCGACATAGAGCGTTGCGCCATGCAGTGCCAAGCCGTGGGGTGACTGAAATTGTACTTGGTGAATATGTCCATCTTGCAACCCAGGCTCGCCCGTGCCAATCATGCGTACCACTTCCCCAGACAGACCGTCCAAACTCAATTGGATTTCGAGCACGCGATGATGGCCCGTGTCGGCTACAAACAGGCGATCACCAGCGGCATACAAAATTTTGGCCGGATGTTGGAGCAAGCGCGCCGGTTCGTTGGCCTGCTCGGGCAGCAGCCCAGGGATAGGCGTCTGGTTGAGCAAACCGCGCGCCGCAAAGTCAGCAAGCATATCGTCGATAATCGGGACCAAACTGGCGGCATCAATCTCACCGGTCTGTTGCGCGACGACCTTGCCCAGTGGATCAATCAAGATAACCGTCGGCCAGGCGCGCACCCCGTATTGACTCCACACATCCAGTTCAGCGTCATTGACTACGGGGTGCTGAATGCCATGACGGATGACCGCGGCGCGGATGTTGGCGGTGATCTTTTCAGCGGGAAACTTGGCCGAATGGACCCCGATCACAACCAGTTCATGGGGATAACGCTCACGAAGTTGACGCAACTGCGCAACATTATGCTGGCAATTAATTCAACAGAAAGTCCAGAACTCGAGCAACACGATTTTGCCGCGTAGCTCGCTCATGTGCAAGGGCTGTTGAGTATTCAACCAGGCTAAGTTGCTGGGAAACGCAGGTGCATTGACTTTGCCGCGGTAGGGTTGCATGGTACTTGTCCTTTTTGATCGAGCCGCGTTGTACGTAGCAAACACAATAGCCGAGTATATCACGAGCATAAGCAGAGCTAAAACTTGCGCTATCCCCTCATTTCATGGTTTAGTATAGCAAAAATATCGACCGGGTTTCAAGATGAAGCCCGGTTTTCTATTGTAAATCTCAAACGCAACGGGAAATGCATGTCTGTTTTTACATCCACTCGTAACATTTTTCTACCGCCAAAGCCGATTCCACCCGAACTGAAGCGTGTCTTTTTTCATCTGTATTGGGATATTGCCTGGTTTGGCATTCTCAATGGAAGCACACTGTCGTTTCTGTCGATCTACGCAACCCGCTTGGGTGCCGATGCTTTTCACATTGGCCTGTTAAGTGCTGGGCCGGCGATTGTCGGTCTGCTCTTTACGCTGCCCGCGGGGCGCTGGTTGCAACACCGACCAGTGGGTGGGGCCGTCTTTTGGTCTGCCGTTTTGGCACGCTTGGGCTATCTGCTCTTTGCGCTCTTGGCCTTTCTGCTGCCGCCGTCCCAGCAGGTTTTGTCGCTCATTCTCATTGTGCTGGCAATGACCATTCCTAACACGGTGCTCTCGATTGGCTTTAACGCGCTCTATGCTTCGGCAGTGGCACCGGAATGGCGCGCCTATGTGTCGGGCATTCGCAATGCCATGCTTTCGCTGGTCTTTGTGATCACCTCCTTGCTCTGCGGTTGGTTGCTGAATCAACTGCCTTTCACGCTCGGCTATATTGTAATCTTCAGCCTGGGCTTTAGCGGCGCAGTTATGAGTACCGTGCATTTGTGGTTTTTGCGCCACATTACCGGCCACACCGAACCAGGCCCACCCCAGATTCGGGGCACACTGGGCGATCTGGCACGGCCGGGGGATATTCGCATTTTGGGCATGTCCCTGCGCACGAGTATTGCGCCGCGCGCCTTTGCACGCGGCATGAATTTGCTGCGCGTCGAAGTATTGCGCGGGGCCTATGGACAGGTGCTGGCGGCGTTGCTATTGTTTCACATTGCGCTACAATTGCCCATGCCGCTCATGCCGCTGCGCTGGGTCGATCAGTTGCATTTTTCCGATGGTGACATTAGCCTGGGCACCGCGATTTTTCATAGTGCCGTCTTGATTGGCTCCTTGTGTATTGGGCAACTGGCGCGCCGCTTTGGCAATCATCGCATGACGGTAATTGGCGGCATGTTGCTCACTGTTTATCCGTTGCTAACGGCCATCATGACCAACCTGAGCGTCTATCTGCTGGTCTCGTTTCTCGGCGGGTTGGCATGGTCACTGGTGGGCGGTGCAATTGGCAATTATCTGCTGGAAAATGTGCCCGCGACTGATCGGCCGGCGTACCTGGCGTGGTACAATCTGGCGCTCAATTTGGCAATCTTACTTGGCTCACTGGCGGGACCATTGCTGGCCGACTTTTTGGGGCTGCAAGGCGCGCTGATCGCCTGTTTTGTCGCGCGCGGGGTGGCGGCCTGGGCAATCTGGATAGCGCCCCAGACAATCAAACAGGAGTCGCCCATCTGATTGGACGCCTAAGCATGATCTATACAACACTGATGGATTGCGCTATAATAGATCTATGAACGTTCCTGCCTTGATGGCCACCTACCAATTGCGTCAGCGCGAGTATCTGTTGCGCATCACGCGCGCCATGACATCGCGGCTCGACTTTCCCAATCTTTTGCGACTGATTCTGAGCAGTGCCGCCGAACTGGTGGGCTGTCGCGCTGGCTTGATTGTGCTGGAAGAAGAGATTGGCTTCGGCCAATTGCGCACCGTCACCAAGTACCAGATCCGCGCCTATTATGGCTTTGCACCACAATCTTTGGCAGCGTTTGAACCATTGCTGGATGTCGCCCCGCTGCTCCAGGGCGACTACGGCGAGACCGTCGCCCAATTTGATACGCACACTGCCGATCTGCAAGCGCGCGTGCGCCAGGTCGAAGCCAAGCTGGGGTTTACACTGGGCCAGGTGGTCGGCCTGCCCCTGCTCTTCGAGGACGAATTGCTGGGCATGATCTATCTCTTTCGCACCGAGTATGCGTTTACCCAACTCGACTGGCAATTTCTCCAAGGTTTTGCTGATCAAGCGGCAGTGGCAGTGCGCAATGCCCGGCTCTATCACCAACTGGAAAATGAGCGCAGTCGGCTTGCGACGATCGTACAAAATAGCGCGCATGGTATTCTTATTCTAGATGCCGAGCGGCGTGTGCTGGTAATTAACCAGGCATTGGCCGCCATGCTGGGCGTGACACTCAATACCAGTTTGGGCAAGCCCAGCCACGAAGTGCTGAATCTGCAAGATGTCCAAGGCGACGATATCTCGCAGATGGAGAATTTCACCGACTTTCCCAACCATGAAAGTTTGCACTGCGAAGGTGATCTCCAGCGCCCGGGCGGCAGTCGCCTCACAGTTTCGGTAACTTACACGCCGCTCTATGATGACGAGGGGCGGTTGATGAATATTATTGTCAATGTGCATGACATCACCCGTTTCCGCGAAGAAGAAGAGATCAAATCGACTTTCACCTCGATCATCAGTCATGAGTTAAAAACGCCCGTGGCGCTGATCAAGGGCTATGCCCAGACCTTAGCTCGCCCCGATGCGGCCTGGGATGCCGAAACTGCGCGCCAAAGTCTCGAAGTGATCGAAGAAGAAGCCGACCGGCTCGAGGCGTTGATCAATAATCTGCTCGATGTAAGCCGGATTCAAGCCAGCGGGTTGCGCCTGGACTATGCCGATGTCAACCTCGAACGCTTGGCGCGCAAGGTCGCCGAGGCCTACCGCACCCAGACCACAGAACACCAAATCGAAGTTGACTTTCCCAAGGAGTTGCCGCCAGTCTGGGGCGATGAAGAACGGCTGCGTCAGGTGTTGACCAACTTGGTCAGCAATGCCATCAAATACTCGCCACAGGGGGGTCTTATTCGCATTGGTGGCTGGCTAGAGCAGGAGAAAGAAGCGGAAGAGAAAGAGCGCGTTGTGCTCTATATTGCCGATCAGGGCATTGGCATCCCAGCCGAAGATTTGGCGAAAATTTTTGATCGCTTCTATCGGGTAGATAGCACACTGCGCCGCAGCACAGCCGGCGCAGGACTTGGCTTGTTTCTGGCCAAAGCGATTATCGAAGCGCATGGTGGCGAAATTTGGGTGCGCAGCGAGCCCGGCAAAGGCACCACCTTTTTTATGGGCTTGCCTTTGGAACAAGGCCAGCAAACCTCCCTCTCGTTAACCCCAACAGAGCCATAAATCGCTTCGTCTTTTCTATGCCGTAGACTCTTTGATTGGCAGCAAAACCAAGCGGCTTGAATCCGGCATGCGTTGATTGCCAAATTCGGGCAGCCAGAGGGTGAAGGTGCTGCCCTGCTGCGCTTCGCTTTCTACCGTAATCCGCCCGTGATGCGCTTGGGCAATCCACTGCACAATACTTAAGCCCAATCCGCTGCCGCCTAATTCACGGCTGCGCGCCTTGTCGGTGCGGTAGAAGCGCTCAAAAATCTGTGCTTGATTCTCGGGGTGAATGCCGATCCCGGTGTCGCGCACGGCAATCTGTACCCACCCATCCTCATTTGTCAAGCTTAGCGTAATGGTGCCACCTTCGGGTGTATATTTGACGGCATTATTGGTCAAATTGAGCAACAGTTGGCGTAAGCGCTCCTGATCGCCCCAAACTAATGCTTGATCTTCATGTCCCAGCCGCACATCCAGCGCGCCGGGACCGCGGTGCAAGTCAGCCATGCGCTTGGTCTGGCGATAGACTTCTAGCAGCAGTGTGTCCATCTCCACCGGCGTCCACTGCAATTGCAGCGCACCACTATCGGCCTGGGCAAGCAGCAACAGGTCGTTGATCATCTTACTCATTCGGTGCGTTTCTTGCTCAACTTCGCTCAGCGTCTCACGCAGAATTTCATTTTTGCTGCCGCTCTGTTTGGCAGGACCGCTTTCCGACGCAAACATGCGTTGTAGCAATTCAATGTTGCCCTGCATAGTGGTCAGCGGCGTACGCAATTCGTGGCTCACATCGGCGATCAGGCGTTCTTGGGTGACAAATAGTTTCTGAATGCGATCGAGCATTTCATTAAAGGTAGCCGCCAGTTGTCCCACCTCGCTAGCTTGATCGGCAATTTGCAGCCGCTGCCCCAGATCGCGCGTCAGTGTAATGCCACTGGCGGTTGTCGTAATCGCGCCAATCGGCTTTAGCGCACGATGCGCAATCAGCGCGCCCACAATCGCCGCCAGCACCAGGCTCAGGGCTGTGCCTAAGATCAGATAGCGGCTCACCTGATTGAGCGTATTTTCCACCGAATCAACTGGTTGGACAATCTGTACTGCGCCCAGTACAAAGTCGTTAACGACCAGCGGTTCGCTATAGACCAAAAATGGAATGTTGTTTGAATTTTGGGTGTAATAGAGATGCGGTTTTCCCTGCGCAATATCGGATAGCGCGCTGCGATAATCGGGCACACGCATTTTGCCCAAGTTCTCACTGCGCATATAAATTGTCCCATCCGGGTTGATGACTTGAGCGCCTGCGCCACTGGTAAATAGATCCAGCTCGGGAAAGCCAAAGCCGCTGTCGCGAATGACAAGCAGCTGTTGGGTGCGCAATAATTGCTGCGTCAATAAGCCAACAATATCATCGGCCTGCCGATCTACATTCTGCCGGACTTGCGTCCAGAGATTGGCGGCTAATAATGCATAGACAAGGACGCTGAACAGAATCAGGGTCGCGCCCAGGAGTGCTGTATACCAAAGTGTCAAACGCAGTCGAATAGTCATGACAAACCAAACAAACGCAGAAAATTGCGATCAAGCGAAGATGATCGCATAGAAAGGGAACCTAGAGTGACAATATCACAGCAAGTTAAAGGGCAGATGAAGATAACCTAAATGCTCACTAACTCTCGCGCAGTGCATAGCCAACCCCACGGATCGTCTGGATCAGACGCGATTTGCCGCCAGCTTCTAATTTTGTGCGTAGATAGCGCACATACACTTCAATAATATTGCTTTCGCCACCAAAGTCATATTCCCAGACGTGCTCGAAAATCTGCTCGCGCGAGAGCACTTGATTGGGATGGCGCAAAAATAATTCTAATAACTCGAACTCTTTGGCGGTTAGCTGGATCTCCTCTTTGCCCCGAAAAACCTGGCGCGTGCGGCGATCCAAAGAGAGATCGGCATATTCATAACGCTCGGGGGCAGCTTCCATACGGTGGCGGCGAAAGAGCGCGCGCAAACGGGCCACCAATTCATCAAACGCAAACGGCTTGACTAAATAGTCGTCGGCACCGGCATCCAAGCCCGTCACCCGATCAGGCACAGTGTCGCGTGCAGTTAGAATGAGAATGGGCACATGCGATGCGCTGCGCAGCCGCCGACAGACTTCCAACCCATCCAACCCCGGCAGCATGAGATCCAAAATCACCCCATCGGGCATTTGCTCGCGCGCCAATCGCAGCGCACTCTCGCCATCCTCGGCCGTTTCTACGGTATAGCCTTCAAAAATTAGTCCACGCCGTAATACATCGCGAATCCGTCGATCATCTTCTACAATCAAAATTCGTTCAGCCATAAAGTTTCAACCCATTTTCCACGCAGCAGACACTGAGCACCGTTTCCGTAGCCAAAATTGTAGGGAAGGAAAACAATTGTGTCAAGTCAATGCAGCAATATTTTTTGCAAAGTAATCCTAGCGATAGGTATAGAGCCCAACTGACAGCTGGCCGGCGCTCTATAGAGATCCATACGCGCAAGTATGCTGGATTGACGCCAGCGTAGCTACGCCCAACTGTCTGCAGAATAAACGTGCATTCCCTCCCAAGCGATGATAAAATGGCAACTATAACTAATCTATTATTCCAGAGATTTCGCGGAAGTATCGACAGAATTTCGCTGGAAAATGCTATGATCTAAAGGAGTAGAGTGACAATGTCCGAACAATCCTATCGAATCGAGCGCGATAGTCTGGGTGAGGTCAAGGTCCCCACCACGGCCCTATATGGTGCCCAGACCCAGCGTGCCGTCGATAATTTCCCAATTAGCGATCTACGCTTTCCCCGTGCCTTTATCAAGGCGCTGGCCATGATCAAGGGTGCAGCCGCCACCGTCAACCAAGATTTAGGCTTGCTGGCAGAAGATGTTGCCACGGCGATTGCCCAAGCCGCCGACGAAGTAGCCAGTGGGCAATACGATGTTGACTTTCCCCTGGATATTTTCCAGACTGGCTCTGGTACCAGCACCAACATGAATGCCAATGAAGTGTTAGCCACATTGGCTAGCAAACGCTTGGGGCGCAAAGTTCACCCCAATGATGATATTAACATGAGTCAGAGCAGCAATGATGTTATTCCGACTGCGATTCACCTGAGTGCATATTTGGCGCTAGATGCAGAATTGTTGCCGGCGCTGGAGCATCTGCATGCGACCTTGCTCAAAAAAGCAGGCGAAGTCGATGGCGTTGTCACAACAGGCCGCACCCATCTCATGGATGCCATGCCGGTGCGCTTGAGCCAGGAATTGGGCGGCTGGGCCAGCCAGATTGCCCATGGCATTCAGCGGCTCAAGGCAACCCTGCCCCGCTTGGCCGAATTGGCCCAAGGCGGTACAGCCGTCGGCACGGGCATCAATGCCCATCCCGAGTTTGGGCAGCGGATTGCGGCTCGGCTTGCCGAGATGAGTGGGCTAGCCTTGGTCACCAGTAGCAATTATTTTGAAAGCTTGAGCGCGCAAGACGCCGCGGTGGAAGTCAGTGGTCAAACCAAAGTCGTTGCCGTGAGCTTGATGAAAATCGCTAATGATCTGCGCTGGATGAATAGCGGCCCCATCGCCGGCTTTGGGGAAATTGCCCTGCCTGCGCTACAACCGGGCAGCAGCATTATGCCCGGCAAGATTAACCCCGTCATTCCCGAAGCCGTGACCATGGTCTGTGCGCAAGTGATTGGCAATGATGCGACGATCACGATTGGCGGCCAATCGGGCAACTTCCAGCTCAACGTAATGTTACCTGTGATTGCCTACAATTTATTGCAAAGCATTACGCTGTTGGCCAGTGCCAGTCGCGTCTTGGCCGATCAAGCAATTGCCGGTTTCACCGTGAACGAAGAGCGCATTGCCAGCTTGGTGGGCCGCAATCCCATTCTGGTGACCGCCCTCAACCCAGTGATCGGCTACGAATTGGGTGCGAAAATTGCCAAACAAGCCTATGCCGAAGGTCGCCTGTTAAAGGATGTCGCTTTGGAAAAGACCCAATTAACGGGCGAAGAATTAGATCGCTTGCTAGACCCACGCCAACTCACCGAAGGTGGTATTCAGGAAGCCTAGTCCGCGTTGGCTACTAGGCCCACCCATTCAACGACTACCCAACAAAAAAAGAGGACCGCACGATGCGGTCCTCTTTTTATTATATGAATATGGGTTACGGTAAGAAGTTATAGGGGTTGCGACGCACACCCTGATAGAGTACTTCGAAATGCAGGTGGGGGCCAGTGCTGTTGCCAGTATTGCCCACGGTACCTATTTGTTGGCCCTTGGTCACGTTTTCACCCGGCGAGACAAAGAAGCTGTTCAGGTGGGCATAGAGGGTGCGGTACCCATTACCATGGTCAATAACTACATGGTTGCCATAGCCCGAGCTCCAACCGCGACCGGCTTCGACTACATAGCCGCCATCGGAGGCCTTGACCGGCGCACCAGTCCAAGCGCCGATATCAATCGCAGCATGACCATTCCAATACTTCTGGGTGATGGTGCCGCTAGTTGGCCACAGGAAGGCACCAGAGCCCTTGCTGGCGCTGGTTGGGACAGGACCGCTATAGTCGGTGACTACTTGTTGAGCTGCCAACGGCTTTTGCCCACCAGGGACAACAATGTCTGCGCCAATCTCTAGTTCGGCGCTTGCATCTTTTAGCGCATTGCCTTTGTAGCCAAAGATCGCGTCCATGGTTACTTTATATTTCTCAGCCAAAGAGGAGAGCGTATCACCCGCTTTCACCGTATGCAACACACCATTTACCGGTAGGATTTTGATTTCATCACCAATGCTGATGCGATCGGGGCTGCTCTCAATTGCAGGATTCGCCCACATAATGGTTTCGGGCTGTAGACCATATCTGGCAGCGATATCTAAAATCGTATCGCCAGCTTGAACAGTATGGCGTGCAATCTCTTCACGGGTATGTTCTGGAATGACGGTAAACGGCAAGGCAATGCGCTGTAGCGATTCAAGATTACCCGTTTCGCCACTCAATTCGGTGGTAAACAAACGCGATGTTCCGTTATCTTTTGTCGTTTGCAGCTGACCGGCAAGAGCGTTATTGGGTAAGGCATCTAGGGCCAAATTCCACTCGGGAATCTGGATCTGGCTCAAAATGAGAATAACCGCGGCTACGGCCAATACCGACAAATGTCCCGCCAAGCGCAACGGCGAAATCTGATCCGTCAGCGTACGTTGAATCTGCGTCTGCACTTTGTGCAGCGAAGAGGAAACAAGCGCAGGCTGTAACTGAGATGTTTCATAAGCGGCTTCAGCATGAAAAACAGCACCCGAGGGGGTGGCTGGTGTCAGGTCTTCTCTTGTTGAAAGGGGAGAAATCTCTGAAGTTGCAGACTTTCTGGGGGATAGTCGCTGAGTCGTCGATGATTGTGGCCGAATCATAGTTGCCGCAGCTAAATTAAACTCATCGCTAAGAGCAGAGTGAGCATCCGCTGACATATACGATTAATCTCCGTTTATAAGCTTTCGGTACAGAACTTATCCTACAAATCTGGCAACCAACTTTCTGTAGCGAAAGCAATAGAATGGATGGCGTTGAAGTCTAAATGATGACCATTCAAGATGTATGCGTCGCGGATTATAGCATGTCTAAGATAATTGTCAAAGCTAAATTCAGCTTTCTGATAAACGACTGCGGCATCACGTTGGGTTTATCAGCCATATCGTTGCTTTAGCGTAGGATAATCGTATAATTCCGTCGAAAATCTGTAGTATAGCGTATAATAATCTCTATTCGTTACGCCTTACGAGCTTTCCCGCCATGCTCCGTGTACCACTGAAATTACTTTACGTTCTGGTTTTATTTACCTTTTCATCGTACGATTTGCCCACAAAATTGCAATTTTTCTATACGGATGCTCTACACAAGTAGCAGAAATAGAAAGATGAAGCATATTCCGCAAAGTTGAGTCGTTATTTCAGACAAGTGCCATTGTCTGAAACACGTCCAACCTAGCTAGGCGTAACTTGGCAACCCAAGCTACCAACCCAAGAAATCTCTTTACTTTTTCGTGAGCGTTTCCAAGAATTCGCGATTGTCGCGTGTGCGGCTCATGCGCTCGATAATCGGCAGAATTGCATCATGGCCACCGCCCATTGCGTCGATCATACGCCGTAACGTATAAACCTTGGCCAAAGTTTCCGAATCCAGCAATTTCTCTTCGGCGCGTGTACCACTGCGTTCAATATCAAAGGCCGGGAAGATACGGCGCTCGGCCAATTTGCGGCTGAGAACCAACTCCATATTACCAGTACCCTTGAACTCTTCGTAGATCATATCATCCATGCGGCTACCTGTGTCCACCAGACAAGTGGAGAGAATGGTGAGGCTTCCACCTTCTTCTACATTACGGGCGGCACCAAAGAAGCGCTTGGGTGGGTAGAGGGCAGCTGGATCCACACCACCAGAGAGCGTGCGCCCCGAGGGTGGTACAGTCAAGTTATAAGCACGCGTCAACCGCGTAATACTGTCCAGCAGAATGACGACATCTTTCTCACTTTCGACCAGCCGCTTGGCACGTTCGAGCGCCATTTCGGCCACCCGCACATGGTTCTGCACTGGCTCATCGAAGGTGCTACTCACGACTTCCGCTTCGACCGACCGATCCATGTCGGTTACTTCTTCGGGGCGCTCACCGATCAGCACGATCATCAAATGAATATCCGCGTAATTGCTGGTGATACCATTGGCAATCCGCTTGAGCACGGTGGTCTTACCGGCTTTGGGGGGACTAACAATCAGACCTCTCTGGCCACGCCCAATCGGTCCCAACATATCGATCATACGCGTCGAGATCACGTTGGGCCGTGTTTC
>Ga0105049_10002030_pt1 | contig 23874 bp, 21 predicted proteins | sample MAT06_FD_78087 | JGI IMG/M metagenome (GOLD analysis project Ga0105049, IMG submission 78087) | Freshwater microbial communities from Lake Fryxell liftoff mats and glacier meltwater in Antarctica - MAT-06 | ecosystem: Environmental > Aquatic > Freshwater > Ice > Liftoff microbial mat | place...
CCTGATGGACGACGCCGAAGCGGAACGCCAGATCGCGACTCGGCGCGTTGTTTCCGTGCGCCGCACAGAGGGCCGGCTTCTCGCACGGATCGTTTCCGAGTCGGCGCCCTCGCCCGAAGCCCAACCGGTGGCGCCAACGCTGGAGGATGGCTACGTCCTCCTCATCGAAGGCTCCGCGTAAGCACACCGCGCCGCAATTGACAGGGGCACAGTCCCGCAGGCCGGAACGCCCTTTGCATTCCCTGAGTAGGACGTTGGAGAGTCCCCGCCGATCCGTGAGCCTGCCTTGAGCCAAACATCCAAACCTCCCGTCCTCGCCCTCGTGGCCTTCGTGACCGTCAGTATCGCGTGGGGGACGACATATGGCGGGATCAAGATCGCCGTGGAGCACTTCCCTCCCTTCGCGATGGCTGCAATGCGGTTTATCGTGGCGGGCGTTGCGATGATGCTGGCGTTTCGCGCCATCGGGATTCCGTTTCCGGCGCGGATGGATTGGCTTCGGATCCTGCCGGTGGGTTTCCTCCTGCTTTCGCTTTCCAATTCGCTCCTCTCGCTGGCTGAGAAGAGCGTTTCCAGTTCCTTCGCGGCGCTCATGGTCAACACCGCGCCGCTCATCTTCGTTGGACTGAATGCCTGGTTTGGTGAGCGGGTGCCGCGACTTGCGTGGGTAGGGCTGATCGTGGGCTTCTGCGGAGTCGGCGTTCTCGTGCTGCCGGAGATCGGGGGCGCGGAGATGGCGGGGCATGGAAACTCGGAAGTTCCCATCGCCGCATGGATCGCGCTGATCGTCGGGCCGGTCTGCTGGGCGTTGGGCGGATTCGTCGCGGCGAAGCGGCCTGCATCGGGAAATCCATTGATGATTTCAGGGGCCCAGACCCTCGTCGGCGGCGTGGGCGCGCTGCTGATCTCCTGTGTATCGGGAGAGATTTTCCACGTGGATATCGCGGCGGCCCCGGCGCGCGCATGGCTTGCGATCGGGTGGCTCATCGTGGTCGGCTCGTGGCTTGGGTTCGTTTCCTATATGTACTGCGTCATGCGGTTGTCTTCCCACCGGACGGCATCGATCACTTATATCAACAACATCGTGGCCGTGCTGGTGGGCGTGTTTTTCTTGGGCGAGAGCATTACCATCTGGATGCTGGCGGGCGGGGCGACACTGCTGCTAGGCGTGTACATCGTCAACACGGCGAAGACCGCCGCGTCAGAAAAGATTAAGGACAGCGGCGAAAGCGATGCCCTGAATAATGAGAAGGCCGGATAGCCACGCGAAGTTTGTGCGCCTCATTCCATCGCTCCCCGCGCACGACAGCCCGACCGCCAACAGCGGAAACAAGAAGAGTAGAATGCGAGCGGTTTCGCCGCGCACCGTGTCTGCGACGGCGAGAAGCGCCAGGAAGGCCATGATCGCGAAGAGAAGTGCCGATGCCGCGCCGCGACGCGCCTTCCACGCGGCCGTCCACTGGGGTATCCACGCGATGCCAAGGAAGAAGAACACGTCCCAAAGATTCCAGAGAGCCCAAGGCCAGCGGCTCCGGAACTGGTGGATCGCGCCGCGCCGATGGGTGGAGAGCCCCTCGATGGCCTGCGCCGGATAGTTGAATCCGCTGACCGTATAGACAAATAGCCAAAGCAACAGGATCGCCGCCCCACACGCGGCGATTCCGAGCCCGGCACGGCGCCAATCACTCTTTTCGTTTCCTAGCCGCGCAATCAGCAGCACCGCCACGGCCGCGATGAAACCCGAAGCCAGCACTTGATAGACAAGCATCGACTGGAGAAAGAATGCGGCTCCGGCGGCTGCCCCCCATCCGATGCACTTCGGTGATCGCGAAGCCATCAGCAGGCACGCCACCCCCACCGTGGATGCTGCCATTGCGAGCGAATCGATGCAGACCGTAAACATTGCGATCGCCGGGACGAGCGCCGCCAGCGCCATCGCGCGGCCCTCGATCCGATTGTCGGGGGCAAGGGCCCTCGCGGCGATGCCGACCCCCGCCAGAGTGGCAACGCCCGCCAGGAGCTTCATGGCTGTCGCGAGCAGGAGTCCAGTTGCCTCCGCCGTGGAGAAGCCCTGTGCGGCTCGATCGCCGACGAAGAATCGCCGCGAAAAGTCGAGCAGCGCTCCGTCTCCGATCCACGCGCCCATGCCGATCAGGCAGCGATAGAGCCAGACCAGCCCCGGCGGGTGCGTGGCGACGCGATGCGACCATTCGGAACCCGCGAGCGTGGTGTATCGAGTGAAGGACTCTCCGGCTGAATCGAGGCCGCGCGCAGCGGCGAAGAAGTCCTCCAGAAAATCAACCGTCGTGCGGAGGCCGAGAAAATGGCCGAGATCGCTGCCGCGCGCAGACACCGCGAAGAGCTGATAGGCGAGCGCGCACGCTGTCAGGACCGTCACCCACGCAATGCGGCGCCCGCGCGTGGCGGCTGCATCGGCGAGCCATCCGCACATCGCCACAATAGTCCCCGCGATAGCCATCGGCACGAGGGCCCCGAGGTTTGAACCGGCGAGGTGGAGCCAGCGCCACTCCGGAGGCCACGGCCTGTAGCCGCGCAACTGCGGGAGCCGGTCGGTCACCAACAGGAGGCACGCGATGGCAACCAGCGCCGCCACCCAGCCCCATCGCCGCAGGTGCGCCTCGATGGTGCCGGATGGATCGTTTGCGTTCATGGGGGGTGCACGCGCTACTTCGTCACGCGGAGGGTTTCCTCCGCCGTGGTGCGGCCGCTCTTAAGCAGTGCGATGGCCTCGCCGCGGAGCGTGGCCATGCCGCCCTGCACGGCGATGTCGCGGATCTGGGCGGTGCTGAGCGATGCAGCCTCCAGCTCGGCGCGAAGCCGTTCCGAGGGCTGCAGGAACTCGAAGATTCCCGTCCGCCGATAGTGGCCCGTTCCGTTGCAGACTTGGCATCCGGCGCCGCGCTTGAAGTCGAATCCGGTGGTGCTGCCGTGGATACCGATTTCGGAGAGTATGCGCTCGTCCGGATCGTCGGGCTGGGCGCAGTGCTGGCACACGAGCCGGATGAGGCGCTGGGCCACGACCAGCGACAGCGCGTCGGCGAACTGGCGCGGGCTGACGCCGAGGTCCATCAGCCGCGCGATCGAGGAGGCCGCATCCACCGTGTGCAGCGTGGAGAACACGAGGTGACCTGTGAGGACGGAGTTCACCGAGATTTCGGCGGTCTCCTTGTCGCGGATTTCGCCCACCACGATCACGTCGGGGTCCTGTCGCAGGATTGAGCGAAGACCCCCGGCGAAGGTGAGCCCCGCGGCGGGATTAACCTGGATCTGGTTCACGCCGGGAATGCGGAACTCGATGGGGTCCTCGATGGAGATGATATTCTTCTCGCCCTGGCTGATGGCCTGGATCGCGACGTAGATCGTCGTGGTCTTTCCCGAACCCGTGGGGCCCGTCATCAGGACCATGCCGTTGGGCTGTTGGATGGTGCGCTCGAAAACGCGCTGCTTATCCGGCGGCATCCCAAGGTGCTGGGGCGTCATCTGGATCGAGCGAATGTCGAGGATTCGCATCGACGCTTTTTCGCCCACGCCGGTTGGGGATGACGCCACGCGGATGTCGATGTCGGTGTTGTCTATGCGGAACTGCATCTTGCCGTCCTGTGGGACGCGCTTTTCCGCGATGTTCATGTTGGCGGTGACCTTCACAGCGGAGACGAGCGCCAGCGAGAGCGACCGCGGCAGCGTCACCATGCGCGTCATGATGCCGTCGATGCGCTGGCGGACTTCGAGGCCGTTCTCGTCGGGCTCGATGTGAAGGTCCGAGGCGCGCCGCCGCACGCCGAGCGTGATCAGCGCGCGCACGAGCCGCACCACCGCCTCGTCCTTCACGTAGCGGTCGAGCGAGACAGTCCCCATGTTCACTCGTTCCGCCTCGGTGGCCATGGAGGCGCCAAGGGTTTGTATATACGATTCGAGCGTATGGAGAGGCACGATCTTCTGCTTGCAGGCGGGGCACTTGGAGAACACCAAGTCATCGTAGGCGAACATATTGTCGATGGGCTTGGAACAGTGGGGGCAGAGTTGCTTTCCACCTTTGCTGGGGGCGCCATGGCGTACCGCGCGGCTATCGCGGAACGTGGAGACGAGATACCCGATCAACGCGAAGATGCCGTACCAGCGAACATTGCGCTTCCAGTCCGACGCATTGAGGTCGCCCCTCGCCTCGAATCGATTGAGCGCGATGATCGGCAGCGCCCAGTAGAGCACGATGACGCCAAACACGATCATGCCGATGGAGAGCATGCGCCCCGGCGTGCTGGGATCGGAGGAAACCCGCTGATAGAAGCCACCGATGGCCTCGGCGTTGCCTTCGCCGATTACCCGGGCAAAGTATCCCGGCGTGGGGCTGGGCGTTGGTCGCGGCGTGGGGGTGGGAATGCCCTCCACCGTGAAGGGTAGCCCGGAAGACATGATCTCGCGAATCTTGGTAACCGCGATATTCGCGGCGGCGGTATCCGGCCCGGGGTTGTCCCTCGCCAGCTTGTATAGCCGGAGCGCCTCTTCCCCCACGTCCTTGAAGCCGCTGTCCCCGCGCATGACCATCGCGCGGGCGCGACCCTCGAAAATCTGGGCGAGTTGCAGGTTGGCCCGGGCGAAATTGGGATCTCCGGCCCGGAGGAAACGAAGCGCCTCCTGAAAGGCGGCCTCCGCCTGGTCGGCGCGCCGGGCATTCTGGTGGGCGTTGGCTTCCTCCCAATGTCCAGTCCCCCGCGCATAGCGGACCGCCTCGTCATATCGCTTGGCGAAATCCTCCGTCCCCTTTTTCGAGAGGGCTCGCGACGGGGCGGCATCCAATACCTCGGTGGTGGTCAGGAGCGTTCGGAAATCGCGCGACGAAATCGCCGACTGAAGCTGGGCCTCGAGCGCAACCCACACGGCGCCCGCAATGGTACCGTGTCTCTGCCATGCGGCAGGGTCAGCGGCGTCGAGTTCGAGGAGCGACTTCCAGGCATCGAGCGGCTTCCCCGACTCGAGCTGGGTGCCCGCGCGCGCGGCGACCTGATCGACCGCCTTGTCCTGTGCCCGGGCCCCGGAAAAGAGGACCAAGACCCAGAAAGCGAGCCACAGCCACCAGTGTTTCATTCCGCTGAGATCCTCCCCCGGGAGTCCTTCGCCGGTCGCCAGTCGGCCCGAAACAATGCCCGCGACACGCCGATTCGCAGGAGCATTCCCGGGAGGCGCCCTGACGCGCAAGCCCCAAGGGCGACGTAATCGCCTTGCACTCCCCCGCCGCCAGTATGGATCAAGGGGGGACAAGTCGGCACTCAGCAAAGGACATTTCGACCATGAAGCCCTCCGCACCCGTCACGATCAGCGCCCACCTCGATGCGAAGGGCCTCCGTTTCGCGGTGGTCGTTTCGCGCTATAATTCCTTGGTTACGAAGGAATTGCTAGCCGGCGCGATGGACACGATCGTGCGCCATGGCGGCACCGAGGCCGACCAGACGGTGGTCTGGGCGCCAGGCGGATTCGAACTCCCCATCGTCGTCAAGGCGGTGCTCGCCCGGGGCGGCGTGGACGGCGTGATCGCGCTGGGGTGCGTGATGAAGGGCGAGACCAGCCACAACGACCACATCGCGGGTGAGGTTGTGAAGGGACTCGCTTCCCTCAGCCTTGAGTACGCCGTCCCCGTCAGCTTCGGCGTGCTGACCCCCGATACGTTGGAGCAGGCACTGAACCGCTCAGGGCTGAAGATGGGGAACAAGGGTGGGGAGGCGGCCCTTGCGGCGATCGAGACGGCGCGGCTTCTCAAGCTGCTGCGCGCGTAGCTTCGCCGCCACTCCACCACCGCTCAGATTGCCGATAAAGGTCTTGCCTCAAAGGTCCATATCCGCGACGTTCCCGCCGCAAGATTAGATTTTGATGGGATCGACCGATGCGCCAGATTTGGACAATTTTTGCCGTGGCAGGCTCTCTTGCCTTGGCCGCCGCAGCAGCTACCAGCAGTTACGCCGCCAACCTTCAAGTTCCCTCTGGATTTCCAACCGTCCAGGCCGCGGTGAACGCCGCCGTGGACGGCGATTCGGTGATTCTGGCGTTCCTGCCGTTCAACGAGAACGTGACGGTGGCCAACAAGTCGATCACCATCTCCGGCTCGGGCCAGAAGCCCAACGTGCTGGGGATCAACACCTCCGGCTCGGGGACTGTGACGCTGAACAACCTGATCATTGGCGGGCCGGGGCCGGGCTTTTCGGACACTGTGGTGAACGTCCGCGGCAATACCCTGACGATGACGAATTGCGAGGTGCGGTCTCGCCTGGACGCGCGCGACGGCGGCGCACTAAACATCACGAGCAGCACATTCCTCGGCAGCCCGGAAACGGAGGCCGTCGTGGTTCGCAATACCCCCCTCGTGAGGCTGGACCGTAGCCTCTTCGTTGGGGGCGACGGCTTCGCGGGCCAGTGCGGCGGCAACCTGCTGGTGAATCCCAAACCCGGCAAGCCAGCCCTCAGCTTCACCAACTGCCCCAACATCGTCGTGAGCAACTGCATCGTGGAAGGCGGCACTTCGGGTGTGCTCGACGGGATCGCTGGCTGCGGATTCGCGCTGCCAATCGGCGCGCCCGGCGGCAGCGCGATCTCGCTTGCCCGCGGCTCCGACCTGACGCTCCAGAACAGCACCGTGCGCAAGGGCGAGGGCTCGCCGGAGGGACGCTACATCAATGCGGACATCACCTCGGCCTTCAGCGACGAGGGACCGGCTCGCTCCACGGCCTGGATGGTCGAATAGCCATCGGCGGTAGTGGACGGAATGCCGCCTTTTCCCGCTTGTCCTTGGTCCAGCATGGGACCCTAGTCTCCACCATCCCCTATGGAGAGACCGGCCTCCCCCCTGACATGCACCCACTCCACGATCTACCCCCGGGCGAGAACCCGCCCCTCGAACTCAACATGATCGTCGAGATCCCCAAGGGATCCCGGAACAAGTACGAACTCGACAAGAAGACCGGCCTTTTCCGTCTGGACCGCACGCTGTTCTCGCCGATGATCTATCCCGGGGACTATGGCCTGATCCCCCAGACCCACTACGACGACGGCGATCCGCTGGACGTACTGACGCTCGGCAACGAGCCCACCTTCACCGGCTGCATCGTCGAAGTCCGCCCCATCGGTATCTTCCGCATGTTGGACAAGGGCGACCACGACGACAAGATCCTCGCGGTCCCCGTCAAGAACCCCTACTTTCGCAATTTCCACGACCTGATCGACGTGCCGCCGCACTTCCTGGACGAAGTGGCCCACTTCTTCACGGTGTACAAGGACCTCGAAGGCTCCCGCACCCAGCCCCTCGGCTGGGAGCCCGTGGACGTGGCGCGCCGCCAGATCAAGCACGCGATCCGGCTGTATCGCGAGTTGCGGCATCGGGAGACGCTGACGGGGGAGTGAGCACACTCGAATACGGGGGCGCTTCGCATGTCATTCTACAAGCAGGTTAAGGTCGGTCCCGAACTGCTGACGCCATCGGGCGAGAGCTGGATCGCCTACTACGCCTTCGCCTTCCTCACCATCGCCTCGCTCGGCGGGGGCTATTGGCTCCTGCGGCGTAGCGAACTCACCGGACCCGACTACTTCCTGGGCCTCCTCGGCGTCCTGATCCTCACCGTGGCCTGCGCGGGCATCACGATCATGTGTCACCTGATGGGGCATCTGCTGGACGAGGTGGCGGAGTTGAGGAAGCGGGGCGGCGAATAGGCGAGGCGGCAAATCGCGCGTCGTGATCAGTCATCCACACTCAACCCTTCAAGGCGGGCAACGAATCGACGGATCACCAGAACAATATATACGGCTGACTTCGGCATCGCGAGACGCTGAGGGGGATTAGATGCGGGCTGGAGGCTTCTGGTGCAGCTCGGCGAAGCACCATTCGCTCCTCACAGTGGCACGGTCATCTTAACCATGCACGACCAGCCATCGGTTGCCGGCAAGGCTTTCGGGTGCCGCTGCATGGGCGAGACGCACCATGCTACTGTGCTTCGCGATGGTGGTGGCGAGCGGACTGGACTCCGACACTACCCAGCTACGACATCCTGAAAAATGCCATGGAATATAGAAAGCGGCGCTAACTTTCCTCGCCGATGGTCGGCAACGCCGCGACAAAGCGCGCGGCGCCCTGCTGGGCGAGCCGAGCCTTCATCCATCCCGTGGTCAGCAGGCCCGGACCGAATACAGCCAGAATTCCGAGTGCTGAGACGATGGGGCCGCCCCCGTTCAAGGGTCGGTCTCCAGCGTACATCATGATATATACCATCACGATCGTTATGCCAATTCCAAAGCCTGTGAGGGTGGCGCAGATCAGAATCGCAGCGGCGATGCATCGTCCGAGGTGATAGGCGGAGGATGCCTTCTCCGTGATCACGGGGAGAGAAAGCGCAAAGGCCAGCGCGATGCTGTTTCCGTGGAACCAGATCAAGATCGGAACTCCCGGCAGAGAGACCAAGAGGAACTGGAGAATGTCATGCGACGACCAACGCTGTTGGCCGATGGGAAGGGAGAGAAGGAAGGAGATCAGCACGGTACCTGTTGTGACACCAAAAAAAATCCTCATCGGCGCGGCGGTGAAAAGATGCAGGTAGCTGTGCACGGGGATCGGTGTGGCCAAGAGACCAGCGATCATGTCCCTGCGTGATCGCAACCGGTTGGCGAGACGAAGCGCGTGGCCGAGCGTCACCGAAAACACAATCCAGTCGGTCAGGACGAATCCATAAAGGATATAGGCCGCTGGAGAGCTGCTCATGATCTGAAAGATCAGAACCGTCAGCAGGATCACCAGCGACGACACCCAGGACTGCCAGCGACGAAAGTCGACTGCAATTCGCTCCCGGATGAACTCGTCGTCGCTGGCGCCATCCTGGAGGCCTGCAAGACAACGGGATAAACAGCCGCGGGGGGTACTCATGAGTCGCGCCTCAATCGCTGCCCAATACCAACGGGCGCCCAATCATCCGGGCGCCCGCTGCGATTCCTTGTCGCTATACGATGAGCGGCCTTAGCGGCTGCCGCGGAGCGGACGCTTGGCGGGGATGCCTTCCTTGCGGGGGAAGCGGTCGGGCGTGAGGCCGATCTTCTCGCTCCAGAGGGCGTGGCGGCGCGGGGCGCCGGGGCCGGCGAGGTAGGACTTGGCCTCGATGGAGCCGCCGCCGAGCTTGCCCAGGGCGAACTCCGCTTCCTTCACTTCGTCGGCGGGGTTGGCGCCCTTGAAGGTGAGGAAGTAGCCCTCAAGCGCGAGGAAGGGGAGGCAGAGCTCGAGGGAAATCGGAAGCGGCGCGAGGGCGCGGCTGGTGACGAGGTCGAAGCGCTCGCGCCACACCAACTCGTGGGCGTGGGCCTCGGCGCGGCCTTCCAGCATCTCGACGTTCTCAAGGCCCAGCTCCTCGGTGGCGTCGCGAAGGAACTCGATGCGCTTCTTCTGCGATTCGAGGAGGACGACCTTGGTGTTGGGCCAGAGGATCGCATAGACAAGGCCCGGGATTCCGGCGCCGCTGCCGACGTCGAGCAGCTCGCCCGGGGGCGTGCCGAGGTAGTCGCGGGGCGACGTCTCCAGCGGCGCAAGCGCGTCGCCGATCACGTGCACGGCGATGTCGTTGGGGTCGCGGATGCCGGTCAGGTTGGCCTCGCGCGTTCTGAGGCGAAGGAGTTCGATGAAACGGGTGTACGATTCGAGGAGTGCGTCTTCGCGACCGCCCGCATAGGGCTCGATGATTTCCGCAAGGAACGACTGAAGCTGTTGAATCATGGCGTAGACACCGGGGCAGGCTGGAGACGCAACCGCACCTGCGCCGCCAGTCCCGCGAGTAGGATTTTGAAATTCAGCGTCGAGACTCCCGCGCGCCGTTCCTCGAAGAGAATCGGCACTTCCGCGATGCGCGCATCGGCTGCGTACGCCGCGACTAGAACCTCCTGTACAATTGCCGGACCTGACGACCGCACCTTTGACCAGTCGATCCTCTCGAGCACCCACCGCCGGAAGACGCGGTACCCCGAGGTGCAATCCCTGACGGGAAGCCCCAGGAGGGTCCGGATGTAGGTATTCGCTAGGAACGTGATCAGGGTGCGCACTCCATTCCTTCCCCGCTCTCCGCCGCCCTTTACAAGTCGGCTGCCGATAACGACATCGGCGCGCCGGGCGGCAACCAGCATCGGCCTGATATAGCGCGGGTGGTGGGACCAGTCGGCGTCCATCTCGACGATCAGGTCGCCCCCGAGTTCCAACGCCATCTTGAAACCGGCGACACCGGCGCTACCCCTCCCCCGCTCCGTGGTCCGATGGAGCAGGTGAACACGGGGGTTTCTCTCCGCCACGTCCTGCACCAGCCTCCACGTGCCGTCGGGGGAATTATCGTCGATCACCAGCACTTCCATGTACCGAGAGGTCTTGAGCAAACGATCAATCAGGGACAGGATGTTCTCCGACTCGTTGTACGTCGGAACGGTGGCGATGATCTTCATGGAGGACGGTATCGTGTTCCAGTGGGCCGGCTTGGAGACGCTTGGGAGGGGGCAAGACCTTTGCTCAACCACAAGCCCGGTGATAAAGACGCTCCCCCGATGTCTTTGCAAGGGGAAAGTTCAGAAAGCTATAAGAATCAAGGGGTTACGGGGAAAAGGCAGGGAGAAGCAGGAAAAGGCGGGTAGAAGCAGGGAGGGGCAGGGAACAGCAGGAAAAGCGGGATCGGCGCGTGGGGCATAATCGCTGGGGGTAGGTGCTTCGGAAGGGAACGGCGTGGAGCCACCGTTTTCACGGAGGCCACGGGGACACAACCGAGCCGTCTCTCCGTTGCCGTTCTCCGCGTCCTCGGTGGGCTCCGTGGTGAACGCTGTTGTGTCGCGGGGCCAGTTCGGCGCGGGGAAGTTGGGGTTACTCGCTTAGCGTAGAAAACCCCCCGCCCGCCCACAGAATCGACAATGTTGGCGAAAGAGGTCCCCAGTTGGGCCGCAGCGATGGTCTGCTTCATGGGATTGCTCCAGCAAGCTGACCAAATCACGACATACTTCGGGGGCTGCCAGTCAAGCGGACGATTGCGCAGGCCACCGCCCACCGCCGATTCCCTGTTGCCATCGCTGGGGCCGCTTCGGATCGTCGGGAGCCTCGCATTGGGGGCCCATTCCGGCGGTTCAGACGGGACGATCAAAAGTGACCAAGACGGCCATTGTTGTAGGAGCATCCTCCGGCATTGGGGCCGAGCTATCCCGTCGGCTGGCGAGGGCGGGCTACCGTGTGGCGCTGGTGGCGCGGCGCGAGGAGGAGTTGCGCGCGGTGGCCGACTCCATCAACAAGCGCCACAAGGACCGCGCGCTGGTCTTTGCCCACGACGTGACGAAGTTCGAGGAGGTCCCGGCGCTCTTCCAGAAGATCACCCACGACTTGGGCGGGTTCGACTTGATCGTTTACTGCTCCGGCGCAATGCCGGCGGTGGCGGTGGACGAGTATAACTTTTCGAAGGACAAGCTGGTCTTCGACGTGAACGTGCTGGGCGCGATGGCGTGGCTGAACGAGGCGGCGATCCGGTGCGAGCGCCAGAACAGCGGCACCATCGTGGGGATCGGCTCTGTCGCCGGCGACCGCGGCCGCAAGGGGCAGCCGGTTTATTGCGCCAGCAAGGCCGCGCTGGAGACGTATCTGGAGGGCCTGCGCAACCGCTTCGGCAAGACGAAGGTCCGCGTGGTGACGATCAAGCCGGGGCCAGTCAGCACGCCGATGACGGAGGGGCTGAAGATGCCTTTCATGATCTCGGCGGAGAAGGCGGCGGAGGGCATCTACTGCGCCATTCGCAAGCGCCGGCGCGTCGCCTATGTGCCGATCATCTGGTGGCCGATCATGACGATCATCCGGTGCATTCCATCGATCCTCTTTCGGCGAACGAATATATGACGCGACCCGGTCCCCGGCCCGTGAAGCTCCCGCGCAAGCCCGTCAAGGCGGCGGCGGCCGCCGCTACCCCACCATCGGATCTGTTGCCCCGCGACCGGCTGGAGTGGGTGGAGGCATGGGGGATGGCGTCGAAGTCCATGGCCCACGTCTATCGTCCCTCCCGCGCGGAGGGCATCGCCGAGGTCTTTGCCGCCGCTCGCCGACAAGGCCGGACTGTCGCCTTCAGGGGTGGCGGGCGGAGCTATGGCGACGCGTTCCAGAACGGGGAGGAGATCGTGCTCGATCTCTCCCGCATGAACCGCATCCTGGAATGGAATCCCGATACGGGAATTGTGAAGGTCGAGCCCGGCGTCCGCATCGTGGACCTTTGGCGCTACATCGTGGGCGATGGCTGGTGGCCACCGGTGGTCAGCGGCACGATGTTCACCACGATGGGCGGCTGCGCCTCCATGAACATCCACGGCAAGAACGCCTACACGGCGGGCCCCTTTGGCGACCACGTGCAGGAGTTCACGATCATGCTACCGTCGGGCGAGGTCCGCACGGCGAACCGCAAGAACGATCCCCACCTCTTTCGCGGTGCCATCGGCGGCTTTGGAATGCTCGGCGCGTTCACCAGCCTGACGCTCAAGATGAAGCGCGTATATAGCGGCAGCGTGGAGGTTTACCCCCGCCGGGTTAACAACTTCCACGAGATGGCTTCCGCCTTCGAAGAAAACGCGGAGTCGATGGACTACATGGTGGGCTGGGTGGATGGCTTTGCCCGGGGGAAGGGAAAGATCGGTCGCGGGGAGCTGCACTTTGCCCGGCAGCTCGATCCCGGCGAGGACATGGCGCCCGCCCAGACCCTTCGCGCGGAGAAGCAGGAAATCGCGGACGCCATCATGGGCATCGTCCCGATGTCGATCCTTTGGCAATTCATGCGGCTCGTGGTCAACAACCCGGGGATGAAGTGCATCAACACGGCCAAGTATCTCGCCCAGCTCCGCCCCGGCGGCGGGAAGTCCTACCTCCAGACCCACGCCGCGTTCCACTTCCTGCTGGACTACGTTCCAAACTGGAAGAGGGCCTATGGCGCGGGCGGGCTGATCCAGTATCAGTCCTTCGTGCCCAGGCAACATGCCGTTCGCGTTTTCACCGAGCAAATGCGCCTTTCCCAAGCGCGCGGAATCGTTCCCTATCTTGGGGTCACAAAGAAACACCTCCCCGACGAGTTCCTGATTTCCCACGGGGTCGATGGCTATTCGATGGCCCTGGATTATCCTGTGACAGACCGCAATCGCAAGACGCTCTGGAAACTGTGTCACGAGATGGACGAGATCGTTCTGGCCGCGGGGGGGCGGTTTTACTTCGCCAAGGACAGCACCATGCGCGAGGGGACGGCCCAACGCTATTTGCCGAAGGAGAGCATCCAGGCTTTCGAGCGGCTGAAATCCACCTGCGATCCGGAGGGGTTGCTCTGCACCAACCTCTATCGGCGCATCTTTGGCTTACAGGGGATGGTTGCCCAGGCGGGCGCGGAGCGCCCCGCCGCCATCGTGGAGCCCGCATAGTCGTTCTTTGGGTTGATTTACGCCGCCCCCCCACCGCAGGCTCTCACCATCGCCAGAAAGCAGGCCGCCGCCATGAAGGAATGGAAAGAATTCGAGAACAACGAAATCACCCATAGCATGGCGCATTACCTGATGGCGATCCACGAACTCCATCGCAAGCAGGGCTATGCCCGAGTCACCGATGTGGCCCGTGAACTCGACATCACGCCCGGTAGTGCCTCCGTCAGCATCAAGGCCCTCAAGGTCCGCGGCTGGGTGGAGGAGGACCACAACCGGTTTCTCAAGCTCGGCACCGAAGGCGAGCGCCTTGCTCACGAGATACAGGTTAACAATCGCCTCTTCGTGCAGTTTCTCAGCGAGGTCCTTGGCCTCACCGAGACCCAAGCCCACATCGACGCCTGCAAAGTCGAGCACCTCGTCAGCACGGAAACGCGCAACAAGATGATGGCCTTCATGCACTTCATCCACGAGGACCGCAAGCCCGTGAAGGAGTTCATCAAGGCCTGGAAGGAACACCAGTTCCACTGCCCCGGCCCCACGGACTGCCAGCTCTGCGACGAAGGCGAGAAGTGCGTGATCGGCGAAGGCCACGCGCACGCGCACAAGGGCTGAGTGCGGGGTTGTTGAAGGGACACAAGTGACTGCATTGACAGCAAGGACGGCTGCCAGTCGCCGTTCCAACCTCTGCTGTTGCCTGCCTCTCCTTACCGCTCCCTACTATTCAGGGCTCATCCCCAGCGCGGCGAGCATGGCGCGGTCGCCTTGGCCGGGGTTCGGCGTGGTCAGCAATTTCTCACCCGTGAAGATTGAGTTGGCTCCCGCGAAGAAGCACATCGCCTGAAGTTCGCGCGACATTGCCATGCGCCCGGCGCTTAGGCGGACGCGGCTGCGCGGCATCAGGATGCGCGCGGTGGCGATGCAGCGGACCATTTCGATGGGATCGACGGGCTCGGCGTTTTCCAGGGGCGTGCCCTCGACGGGCACAAGCGCGTTGATGGGAACGCTCTCGGGGGGCGGGTCCAGCGATACCAGCGCGTGGAGGAGTCCGATGCGATCCTCCTGCGCCTCGCCCATGCCGACGATGCCGCCGCTGCACACGGTGATTCCCGCCGCGCGGACGTGGCCGATGGTGTCGAGGCGGTCCTCGAAGCGGCGCGTCGTGATGATCTTTTCGTAGTACTCCGGCGAGGTGTCGAGGTTGTGGTTGTAGGCCGTCAGCCCCGCTTCGGCCAGGCGACGGGCCTGATCGGCGTTCAGCAGCCCCAGCGTCACGCAGGCTTCCATGTCGAGCGCGCGGATCTCCCGCACCATGTCGAGCACGCGGGAAAACTCCGCCTCGTTGCGCGGCCCGCGCCAGGCGGCGCCCATGCAGAACCGCGTGGCGCCACTTTCGCGCGCGCGCCCCGCGGCCTCGCGGACTTCCGCCACGGTCTCCAGACCATACTCCTCGATCCCCGTATCCCAATGGGCGCTCTGGGGGCAGTACTTGCAATCCTCGGAGCACTTTCCCGACTTGATGTTCTCAAGCTGGCAGAACTGGACCTTGCGCGGGTCGTGGTGCTCGCGGTGGACGGTTGCCGCGCGATAGAGCAGCTCGGGGAATGGCAGGTTGTAGATCGAGGCAACGGATTCGCGGGTGTGGGGCATCGGGGAGGAAACCGGGGATTCGGGTTGGTCAAGCACTCGGAACGATGCAGGGCTATTCCCCGGGGCGGAAGGGGAATCGAACCCGCCAGACCAACGACAAGCTGGCGGGAACTCCCAATGCTCAACAAAGGGGGGGTGATCCCCTTGGGGTGAACGCGGATTCTGCTCCGGCGAAGGCGCCGTTTGCTTGGGGATTTTTAGGAGTTCCTGCCCAGTTCCCACCCTTTCTCCCGTTCCCTTTGACTTGGCCCATCCCCCGGATGGACAGTCCCGGCGCCCGGGGGGAGACTCCCCGGGAAATCGCCTGCTCGGAGTCACTCGTCCTTGTCCGATTCCCGGATCCGCAACTTCTGCATTATCGCCCACATCGATCACGGCAAGTCCACGCTGGCCGACCGCCTTCTGGAGTTCACCGGCAGCCTGACGAAGCGCGAGATGCGCGCTCAGGTGCTCGACTCCATGGATCTGGAGCGCGAGCGCGGCATCACGATCAAGGCCCAGGCCGTGCGCCTGTTTCACGAGGGCGAGGACGGCGAGGTCTATCAGCTCAACCTGATCGATACGCCGGGACACGTGGACTTTACCTACGAGGTTTCGCGCTCGCTGCAGGCATGCGAGGGCGCGCTTCTGGTGGTGGACGCCACCCAGGGCGTCGAGGCCCAGACCATCGCCAACGTTTATCTCGCGATGGAGCACGATCTGGAGCTGGTCCCCGTCATCAACAAGATCGACCTTCCCGCCGCGGACATCGAGGAGGCCCGCCGCCAGATCACCGAGACCATCGGCCTGGACGGCGACAAGGGCATCCCCGTCTCGGCGAAGAGCGGCATCAATATCGACATCCTGCTGAACGAGCTGATCCGCCGCATTCCCCCGCCGAAGATCGACCGCGCGGCGCCCCTGCGCGCGCTGATCTTCGACGCGAAGTACGACAACTTCCGCGGCGTGATCTGCTATGTCCGCGTCGTGGAAGGCACGATGAAGAAGGGCGAGAAGATCCGCTTCATGCGCGGCGGCTCCGACTACGAGGTTCTGGAGGCCGGCGTGATGACCCCCGCCATGGTCCCCGTGGACAAGCTGGACTGCGGAGAGGTGGGCTACCTGATCTCTGGCATTCGCACGCTGGCGGAGGTCCACGTCGGCGATACGGTGACCAGCGCGCGTAAGCCCGCTGCGACGGCGCTCCCCGGATACAAGGAAATCCAGCCGGTGGTCTTCGCCGGCTTGTTCCCGGTGAACGCGGACGACTTCGATTCGCTGAAGGATGCGGTGGAGAAGCTTCGCCTGAACGATGCGGCGTTCTTCGTGGAACCGGAAAGCTCCGACGCCCTCGGGTTCGGTTTCCGCTGCGGATTCCTCGGCCTGCTCCACATGGAAATCATCCAGGAGCGCCTCGAGCGGGAGTATAACCAGAACCTCCTATTCACGGCTCCCTCAGTGGTCTACAAGGTCCACCTGACGGACGGTAGCGAGTTGATGGTGGACAATCCGTCAAAGCTTCCGCCTCCCCAGAACATCGACTCCATCGAGGAGCCGTGGGTCGACGCGCGGCTCTTCTTTCCCAAGGACTATCTGGGCAATGTGCTGGGGCTCTGCCAGGGGAAAAAGGGAATCCAGCGGGAAATGTCCTTCATCAGCACGGAGCGCGTGATGCTGCACTACGAGATGCCGCTCTCCGAGATCGTCAGCGATTTCCACGACAAACTGAAGTCCGTGACGTCAGGGTACGCCAGCTTCGACTACGAGGTCTCTGGCTATCGCGCCGGAAACTTGGTGAAGATGGACGTGATGGTGAACGGCGAGCCGGTGGACGCGCTCTCCATCATCGTGCACCGCGCCGACTCGGAGCACAAGGGCCGCCTCCTGTGCAAGAAGCTGAAGGAGATCGTGCCGCGCCAGATGTTCTCCGTGCCGATCCAGGCCGCCATCGGCGCCAAGATCATTGCGCGCGAGACCGTCTCCGCCTCACGCAAGGATGTGACTGCCAAGTGCTACGGAGGCGATATCTCGCGCAAGCGCAAGCTGCTGGACAAGCAGAAGGAAGGCAAGAAGCGCATGAAGACCTTTGGCCGCGTGGAGATCCCGCAGGAAGCCTTCATGGCGGTGCTGAGGCTCTCGGACGACTGATCCGCGGATCCCGGTCTCTCCGCCGCCTTTCGCGCAGCGGCAGTCATTGAAAATCCCCCCGCACCAGATCGGTGCGGGGGGATTCGCGTTCAGGCGATGTGGTGGACTGGATTACTCGTAGAGCGACCAGTTGGTGGCGTCGAGCTGGGGAGCGGCGTCGAGATAGTTAAGAGCGTCGGTGAGGAGGCCGGTGCGCTTGGCGCGTGCGGCGATGAGCCCTGCCCCGCCCGTCTGGGTCGCGGCATCGCGAACCGTCTCGAAGGGGAAGCCGAGATACACGACGTTGTTGCCGCTCAGCAGCGCAGCGCTGCCGGTTGTGACGCTGGTGTAGGTGAGTGCGGCGGTGGACCCGCTGGCGGTAAGCACTTCGCTATCGGCGATGGAACCAGCCGCCACGTTGAAGACGTCGGTGCCGGTCGCAAAAGCCCCAACCGTGGGGAAGCTGCTCAGGTCGGCATCAATCGTCGATACGGCGGCGTTGTCGCTGCCCAGAACGCCAGCCTTGAGGACGTTGGCATAGAAGGCTTGATCGGCTACGTCGCCATTGGTTGTAAGGTCTTCGCCAATTGCCGAGCCGGTGACAAGGATGCTGCCGCCGCCACCGAGGAAGGCGGAGATCGCCGTCTGGCTTGCGGCGGTGATCGTCTGGTCGGCGACGAGTTCGCCGTCGCGTCCGGTTGACCAGAAGACAACGCCCGCGGGATTGAGTGTCACATTGCCGCTATCGATCGCGGAGGAGCGAGCGGACGTGAAGTGACGCGGAAGCACGGCCAGCGACTGGGCCCAATAGACGATGCCATGGAAATAGCCATTGGTGAAGAAGTCGCCGTCGGTGGGTGTGTAGCGGTTGTAGTCGAGCACCACGAGATTGGTGGGCACGGCGCCGTCGGTGGCAAGGTTGGCTCCCAGGGCGATATCCGAGGCGGACTCGTTCTGGACCGGCGTTGCGGTGTCGAAGGCGGTGACGCGCACATAGACGTTGGTATCGGGCGTCAGGCCGGTGAGAGTGGTCTCGGTTGCCGACGGACTGTTGACGGTGGCCGTCGGAGTTCCCGGGAACGACAGGCGGTTCTGAATGGGCGCGGTGAAGTTGCTATCGGCCGCGACATAGACGCGATACCCGGCGGTGTCCACATCGGCGACCGTCTCCCACTTGACGATCAATTCGCCGGGGTTTGTGCCCTGCTTCACGGAGACGATATTGGGAGTCGCGGGCGGCGTCAGGTCGGCCTGCGGAGTGTCCACGCGAATATTGTCAATCCCGAGGAGAAGCGGCGAAGCCGTGGGCTGCGTCTCTGTGTAAACGAGGAGGCTCTTGATGCGCGAGCTGCCTCCGTCCAGCGTGCCGTTGCCCGTAACCCACCCTGTCGTGGTATCCACACCCATCGCCCAGGCATAGGCGGTCGACGTATTGGGAGGAAGATCGACAAAGGGGCCGCGCTCAAGCGCACCGGTTCCGCCGTTGTCTTGCACGATGAAGGCAACTTTATAGGTGTCAGTCGTGGAAGGATTGAAGATGTCGGCCTTGATGATCGATCCCCCCGTGTTGGGGATCAGTGAATTCGGGAAGTTTGCGGGAGTGCCGATATTGTTACGCATCGACCAAAACGTGAACGGCCCGCCGGAAACGTGCGGGTTAGAGCCGGCGGCGGTCGGGGTGAGAATGTTCCAGTTAATGCTGAACTGACCAGCGAGAAGGCCCTCAGTCACATTGGTGGAGACGTAAGTGGGAATGGGGCCATTGGTGGCATTGTGGGTCTGGGCTGAGGGAGATACCTGCGCCCATGCGGCGGGGTCCAAGTTATTCTCAAAGCTTTCGATCAGCAACTCGACGGCGAATGCACTGCCTGAAACCATCATGGCCGCGGCCAGAAGGGCCGCCTTGCGAATTTGCTTTTTCATGCGAAGGGATTCTCCGTTTGTGGGGTGTCGGTCTGTAAGCCTTGGGTGGGGGTCCGAAAATCCCAGACTTTCGGAACTTGGCCCACTCAACTTCCGGGACGTAGAATACACACACGGGAGGGAGTCTCAAGCCCTTTATTTGGAGCGGAATGAGAATTTTTCCACCGGGCGAAGGAACTCCCCCTCACCCGCCCGCTGTCGCGCCGAGGCGAGCCGTGCGGCGCTTTCCTCTTGACGGGCGAGGCCCGCGCCGTGCCCCCTCTCGGCCCCCTGCGGAGTTGAACCCGCATCGGGGCGTGACCTTGCCCACCATGGCGCGGCGCGATACATAACCTGCCCCGGTTCCGGCAACCACAGAAGCCGGGGACAAGCCCATAGGAGGTTGCCTTGGCTCATCGCAAGTATGAGCTTCTCGCGATTCTCGACCCAACGAGATCCGAGGAGCAGAACACCGAAACCCTCACAAAGATTGACGAGGTGGTGACGAAGTACGGCGGCACGCCGGATCGTCATCAGGTCCTCGGCAAGCGCCGCTTGGCCTATTCCATCGCCGGCCGCCGCGACGGCTACTATGTCGCGATCTACTTCGACTGCGACACCGTCGGGCCCGTTCTGGCCGAAGTGGACCGCCACTGCCGCTACGACGAGTCGGTCCTGCGCCACATGACGACCCTCGCGGTTGTCGGCAAGTCCAAGGGGGACCCGTCCAAGGCCCCCGAGGAGCGCCCGCGCTTTGGCTACGGCGGACCCCGCAGCGGCGCCCCCCGCTATGGCAGCGACCGCGGCCCGCGCCCGGCCCCGCCCGTTGAAGGTGCCGTCGCCACGGCGGTCGCCCCCGTTGAAGGTGCCGTCGCCACGGCGGTCGCCCCCGTTGAGGCGGCAGGCCCCGAGACCGCCGCGCCCGAAGCCACACCGCAAGCCTGAGTCCCCGACCACCTCGACGAGGAGTTGAACGACCATGGACCTTAATCGCATCCTGTTGATCGGAAACCTGACGCGTGACCCCGAGACCCGGGCCATCCCGTCCGGTTCGCAAGTCACCAAGTTCGACATCGCCGTCAACGACCGCCGTGGTGGCAAGGAGAAGGAAACGCCGATGTTCATCCGGGTCGAGGCTTGGAACAAGACCGGGGAACTCGTCGCCCAGTACATGAAGAAGGGGTCCATGGTCCTCGTTGAAGGCCGCCTCAAGATCGAGGAGTACGAGTCAAAGGACGGCCAGAAGCGCCGCGATCCGGTCGTTGTGGCCGACCGCGTCAGCTTTGGTCCCAAGGCGGGTGGCCGCGACGGCGGTTCCGAAGGCGGTGGCGACTATGCTCCGCGCGAGCGGGCCGCCGCCGACGGCGGCTCCAGCTATGGCGGCTCCCGCGAGTCATCCTCCCCGCGCCAGAGTTCCGGCGACGAGGGTGGCTCCCACGGCGGCGGAGCCGAAGACGACCTTCCCTTCTAACCCAAACAAGCAACCCATCGAACCGATTCCCCCATTGCCCAGGAGCAATTGAACATGAGCGAAGGAAACCCGATCGAAGAGAGACGCCCGCCCCGCGAGGACGGAGAGCGTCGCCCGCCCCGCGAAGGCGGAGACCGCGGAGAGCGCGGACCCGGCGGAGACCGTGGACGCGGTGGCCCGCGCCGCCGTTTTCCCCGCCGCAAGGTGTGCTACTTCCGCGCGACCAAGGCGGAGTATGTCGATTACAAGGACGTGGACGTGCTGCGCCGCTTTATCAGCGAAAAGGGCAAGATCACGCCCCGTCGCGTTACCGGCACCAGCGCGAAGTTCCAGCGCCTTGTCTGCACGGCCATCAAGCGCGCCCGCTACATGGCGCTGATCCCCTACTCCTCGGAACACACGTGATCCGGGACGCCCGCCAAGGAGACGGTAAGTCATGAAAGTCGTGCTACTGAAGTCCGTGGATAATCTGGGACAGGCCGGCCAGAGCGCCGAGGTGAAGCGGGGCTATTTCCGCAACTTCCTCGAGCCCCGTGGCCTCGCCCTGCTCGCCAATAGCGCAAACCTCCGTCTGGTCGAGGCGCGCAGCAAGAAGCTCGAGGCCATGGTGGCCGTCGAAAAGACCGACGCGGAGGCAATCCGCGAGAAGCTCAATGGCCAGCGCCTTGAGTTCCAGCTCCGCGCCGGCGACCGCGGCCAGCTCTTCGGCTCGATCACCGCGCGCGACGTGGTGGAAGCCGTCCGCGAGAAGCTCAACGTCGAGATCGAGCGCCGCCGCCTCGACATGGATAACCTCAAGACCCTCGGCGACCACAACGTCCGCGTCCGCATCTATCCGGGCGTCATCGCCATCCTGACGGTTCACATCGAACGCCTTGTGACGGCGGAAGACGAGACCGAAGCCGCAACGCAGCGCGCCGAAATGGAGGCGATTGCCGCCGCCCAGAAGGAACGCTTCGAGCACGAGGAACGCTACGGCCGCGACGACGACGACGAGTAATCGCCGAAGTCCAAGCCGTTGATTGATCGATGCGCGGGCCCCACACGGGGTCCGCGCTTCATTTTTGCGGGAGTGCTTCGGCGGTGGGAATACCCTCTTCCTCCGCGCGGAAGTGCTGGGCCCAGCGGTTGGCCTCGCGGGCGAACTCCGGGGGATAGATGGCGGGCTGGTGGATCTCCCCCGCTCCCCACCAGGTGAACATCAGGTAGGCCTTCCAGAAATCGTTCTCGTAGATACGCGAGATGCGCCGCTTGATGTAGCCCACCAGAACCATCCCTCCCACCGCGGCCAGCATCCACGATCCCCCGAAGCCCGGATCGGGAACGATGCCCGTGACTTGGGCTGATTCGAGCGCCAAGCCGACCGCCCCCGCCACCATGGCGACGGGTATCCAAACCAGCCCCGTCAGGGCGCCGCCAACCGCCGTCAAGGTGATCACATAGATCACAACGATCACCAGGTTTCCCGCCGCGCGCGAGCGCAGGTCGAAGCGCGGCAGCGCCGCCACGGCAAACATCCAGTAGGCGATGCGGAGCGACTCCAGATGGAACCACGCGAGCATTGCATAGAACGCGATGTGGACCAGCGCCGAGAGCGGAGTCGCGGCGAGCTTGGCGACGAGGGTTGCGCCGGATGACTCCAGCAGGTCCTGCGGGACCATGTGAAAGGCGGCGAAGAAGAGCGCCTCCGCGAGCGCCACGATGGCGAGAATCCTCCACCACACCGAGAGTGCTCCCGCGAAGAGTAGATTGCCGATGACCGAGGGGCGCAGGTTCGTCGCGGCAAGATCCTCGATGAAGACCTGCTGCTTGCGCCATCGCCACGCCGCGTTCCATCCGCACAGCCAGCCGACAAAGAAAACCAGATAGTCGAAAAGGATCAACCGCCCGATCACATAGCCGAAATGAAGGTCGAAGGGAAAGATCAGCATGTAAATGAGGACACCGAACCCGATCGCCCCGCCGAGGAGACCCGGCAAGACCCAGTTGGCGCGGCGACGCGCGGCGGCGCCGCCGGCGATGCGGATGGGGATCAGGCCGTCGCCGAGGCCGGAACGCAGGCCAAGGACAAGACGTTCAAACCGGGTGACTTGGCTCAAGGGGCGTTCACCCGCCCAGCGGACTTGCGGCGATGCAGCTCCAGCATGAGCACGGAAACATCGGCGGGATTTACCCCCGCGAGCCGCCCCGCCGCGCCCAGCGTCGCCGGGCGAAAGCGATCGAGCACCCCGCGCGCCTCGTGCCGGAGCGAGGCAACCTTGCCGTAGTCGATGTCCGTCGGCAGCGCGGCGCCTTCCATGTCGCGGGCGCGCTCCACGAGGGCGTGCTGCTTCGTCAGATAGCCCTCGTACTTCAGCTCGTTTTCCAGCAGCGGCCAAAGGCGATCCGGCTCGGCGCAATCGAGATGCGGCAGCAGACGCCGGAGCATGTCGATGTTCACCTCCGGCCGGCAGAGATACTGCGCGACCGTTGTCGCCTTGTCGGGGCGTGGGGCACCGACGGAGTCGGCGGCGGACCAGTCGATCTCGCTCGCGCGGAGCGGAGCGGCGCGAAACTCATCGGCCCGCGCGCGGAGGCGATCCGCAAGCTGGCGCGTCTCGTCGATTTCCGCGGGCGTGAGCAATCCAAGGCGCTCCGCATGGCCGAGCAGGCGGATGTCGGCGTTGTCGGCGCGCAAGAGGAGGCGGTACTCGGCGCGGCTGGTGAATAGGCGGTAGGGCTCGCGGTGGTCCTTCGTGAGGAGATCATCGACCATCACTCCGATATACGCCTCGTCCCGCCCAAGGACGAACGGCTCGCGCTCCCCGATCGCGAGGGCCGCGTTGATGCCCGCGACGAGGCCCTGGCCCGCGGCCTCCTCGTATCCCGAGGTGCCGTTGATCTGCCCCGCCAGATAGAGCCCCGGCACGGCGCGCGCCTCCAGCGTGGGCCGCAACTGGCGCGGCGGTATATATGTATATTCAACGGCGTATCCGTGCCGCGCAAGGCGCGCGTGCTCCAGACCGGGGATCGTGCGGATGAACTCCTCCTGCACGTCGGCGGGAAGGCTGGTCGAGATGCCGTTGGGATAGATCGTGTCGCCGCGGCGCGTCTCCGGCTCCAGAAAGACGTGGTGACTCTCCTTGTCCTCGAACCGCACGACCTTGTCCTCGATGGAGGGGCAATACCGCGGCCCCACCCCGCTGATGGCGCCGGAGAACATCGGCGATGTGTGCATGTTGGCGCGGATGACCTCGTGCGTGCGCGCCGTGGTATGCGTCAGGTGACAGAGCATCTGGTCGAGCGTGAGCGACCGCGTGCGAAAG
>Ga0105049_10002032_pt1 | contig 23871 bp, 19 predicted proteins | sample MAT06_FD_78087 | JGI IMG/M metagenome (GOLD analysis project Ga0105049, IMG submission 78087) | Freshwater microbial communities from Lake Fryxell liftoff mats and glacier meltwater in Antarctica - MAT-06 | ecosystem: Environmental > Aquatic > Freshwater > Ice > Liftoff microbial mat | place...
ATCGTCCTGTTGGTGGTGTAAGTTTGTTGACTGGTGTAATTGTCGCCCTGCCTGATGTAGAATACGACGTACCCGGAAGCTCCACTTACTGCGTTCCAGGAAAAGGAGGCCGAGCCGGTCGATTGGCTCGTCAGGGCAACTTGAGGCACGGGGCAGCTTGTTTCTACAATGGGTGGATTTGTGAACCCGGAAAGGATAGGAATGAGCAGTACCAAAATAAGGGTAGCATACCACTGCCAGCTTTTTTTGACTTTGTTTTTCATCGAGTAATGAATTGAGTGAAAAAATTGGGTGAAAGAATTCGATGAAAGGCCAGCAAGCATGACAAAATGAGGTCTTAGGCCCAAGCAGTAACCATACTACTGAGCATTTTACTTTCTGCCGTCAAGGCAGAAAACTGGGTTCATTTCATACTACTTTGTAAAGATCTTCAATGGAGAAACCGCGATAAAAGGGACTGCGGACTCCACCGTACTAGCCTGTTCATCAGCTTTTAAAATTGATAGCGTGAAGCTTCGTGGATAGTCTTTCCCGTTAGAGGCAAATGCATAGAAAGGGGTAACCTGCATTCGAACCTTTTTCAAAAATTGGAGAAAATTTGCTGCCAATGCGGCCCAACACCGGGTGATGCGACGATACTTCCAAATAATTTCTAGAAAACTCCTTCCTTCGTTCTCAAAAGAAAAGTCCTAAAATAGAATACGGCAATTGGCCCAAAGCCCTCTTTTTATGATCATGGATCAGAAATATACCGACCTAGAAATTATCCAAGCTTTTCGGGAAGGAGGCCAGGCACGTGAAAAGGCTTGGGAGTTTGCCTACAGGGATTGGCGTGACCGGGTTATCGGTACCATCATAGCCAAAAATGGCACTCGTGAAGAGGCCAAAGAAGCCATACAAGAAGTAGTGATGGCGTTTGAACGGCGTGTGCGCCAACCTGATTTTGTGCTCCAGCACAGATTGTCCACCTATTTTATCACCTGTGTCTATCGTCTATGGATAAGGAGCAAACGAGGAAAGTCGGTAATCGAAATGGAATTCGAAGATGGTCACATGTCTGACTTTGTTGAGAGTGTTGAAGCAAAAATTGCCCAAACTGATTTGGCCAAGATTCTGGATGAATCATTAACCCGTCTTGGCGAGCGTTGTAAATCCATCCTGCGCCATTTTATGAATGGATTCAGCATGAAAGAGATTGCCGAAAAAATGGATTTCGATGGCGGTGAGCAAGTGGCTAAAAACGAAAAACGAAAATGCCAGGAGCGGTACGAAACTTATTTGCGGGAGCATCCAAGTATTTTGCAACGGATTCAATACCATAGAAATGGCTGAAGAATATCTACACGATACGATACAAAAATACCTACTTGGCGAGTTGCCTCCGCTTGAGCGAGAACACCTCGAAGCCAATATTGACAGCGATCCTGCATTGGCTGAGCAAGTTGAAATCCAACGTCTTGCATACATGGGCTTGCAGCGACTCGCTGCGGCCGACTTACGCCAAAAATTTGATCTGTGGGACGATGAATTGGATACGCCAACACTACCACAAACCCCGCCGCCAATTCAACCAAATCACGACAAACTCTGGATTTGGACCGCTGTCATTTTGCTGCTGCTGCTTTTAGTGGGGGCTTTTGCGCATTTTTGGCAAGTAAAACATACACGAAATTCAGAAAAATCAGAAGTCGCTCAACGAGACTCTATAATAGCTGTTATGAGGATAGAATTTCAACAAAAACAGGACTCAATGTCAGTCCTGCTTAGCTTGCCAAAAGATTCTCTTTCTGTATTGGAAATTAAGCGATTACAAGAAGAAATCGACCGAAAAGACAAATCGTTGAGAGATTTAGAATCCAAACGTCGTGCAGGTAAGCCGCTAATAGCCTTGCAGTACGCCCAACCATCTAATACAAATACACGAGGGGGATCTAGAGGCACTGATCCGGTTCTGACCGATGAAGCAAAAGCTTTTAAAGCAAAGGAATTTGCAGAATCTATTCGCTTATTAAAAAGTATCCCTGCAAATGATTCAAGACAAGCTGAGGTCATCCAACGCTTGCCGTATTCGCTCTTTTACGCAAGTCATTTTGACGCAGCTATACCTGCTTTTATAGATCTGTTGGAAGTAGACCAGTTTAAGGAAATGGATGTGCAGTGGCACTTGCTTCTGTGCTATGTAGCAATTGGAGAGAGATCAGAAACACGCTATTTGCTACACGCAATCTTAAAAAACCCCAAACACAAATATTATCAACAAGCTATCGATTTGAAAAAGGCTTTAAATATTCATTAGGAACGCGGCATCAATAACTTAGTCATTTTAGGTCAACCATTTTTTCATCAGACAACCCTATTTTTCTGCGAACAGTGGGGCTATTTAAAGAGAAATAGCGGCCGTATGATGGAACAAAGGGTGGAATCAAATGACTAAGTTATTGGTGCCGCGTTCCTTAAAGTGTTGCCGATATGCAAGGCCATTCGTGGAGTCTACTGTGAAGAACCTGGGATTGAATGGCCCGATTGCATTAATTATCAGGGCCTTAGCAAATGGCATTATGGCTTTGATAAACACGGGTCATCCCGGATTTCAGGGGTGATCCGTGTTATTTTGGAAAATTTTAGGTGCGTAGTCCCGATTTAGTCGTGATTACGCACCTTTTTTGCAAGATTCGGGGTGATTCATGTTTTATTCCTTTAATTTTGCACCCTTTAGTACGCTTACACCTAACGTCCCAATCCAATGTCTTTAAGTCTATAAAAATGCAACCGAAAGAATTTTTAAAAAAGCTTGGCCTTCGCACACGCAACCAAGGTGCATCCACGGGCCAAAACGGCATATCTGGCAGTCGCCGATACATCGAATCACACTCTCCTGTGAATGGTGAATCCATTGGTTTTGTGAGCGTTACCACACGCGAACAATACGATCAGGTGGTGCAGTCCGCCGAACAAGCTTATAAAATCTGGCGTGATATGCCCGCCCCAAAGCGCGGCGAAATTGTGCGCCAATTTGGCGATGTGCTGCGTCAGTACAAAGAGCCGTTGGGTCGTCTCGTTTCCTACGAAATGGGCAAAAGCCTGCAGGAAGGTTACGGAGAGGTACAAGAAATGATCGACATCTGCGACTTCGCAGTCGGCCTTTCCCGCCAACTCTACGGCCTCACCATGCACTCCGAGCGCCCTGGGCACCGGATGTATGAGCAATGGCATCCGCTGGGTATTGTGGGCATCATTTCAGCCTTCAACTTCCCGGTTGCCGTTTGGGCCTGGAATGCTGCGCTGGCCTGGGTTTGCGGCGACGTTTGTATCTGGAAAGCATCCGAAAAAACGCCCCTTTGCTCCATCGCCTGTCAAAATCTTTTCCAAAAGGTCTTGAAAGCCAATGACTTGCCGGAAGGCATAAGTTGCATTATCAATGGAGACTATAAAGTTGGGGAGTATATGACCAAAGACCACCGGGTGCCGCTTGTAAGCGCTACCGGTAGCACGCGCATGGGCCGTATTGTGGGCCAGGCCGTGGCTGGTCGATTTGGTCGAAGCATCCTGGAATTGGGCGGCAACAATGCCATCATCATTGCACCCTCAGCGGACATGAAAATGGTGCTGACCGGCGCGGTGTTTGGTGCAGTCGGCACAGCCGGACAACGTTGTACCAGTACCCGCCGACTGATCATCCACGAAAGCATTTTCGAGCAGGTGAAAACGACGCTTTCCAAAGCCTACCCACAACTGCGCATAGGCGATCCACTCGATCCGAACAACCATGTAGGGCCACTCATTGATAAACTTGCAGTGGAAAATTACCTGAATTCCATCACGGAGATCAAAAAACACAAAGGCAAATTCGTGGTAGAAGGTGGTGTGCTTACCGGACCTGGCTACGAAAGCGGTTGTTATGTGAAACCTTGTATTGCCGAGGTGGAAAATCACTGGGATATCGTACAGCACGAAACCTTTGCACCCATTTTGTATTTGATCAAATACAAAACTATTGAGGAGGCTATTGCCTTACAAAATGCTGTACCACAAGGACTTTCGTCGGCAATCATGACCACCAATCTGCAGGAAGCTGAGCGTTTTCTTTCGCTGAACGGTTCTGATTGTGGCATTGCAAACGTGAATATCGGCACTTCTGGCGCTGAAATCGGTGGTGCATTTGGTGGCGAAAAAGAAACCGGGGGTGGCCGCGAATCAGGTTCTGATGCCTGGAAAGCGTACATGCGCCGGCAGACGAATACGATCAATTATTCTGAGTCCTTGCCTCTGGCACAGGGGATTAAGTTTGATTTTTAGGGGGTGCTTGAAACCTTCGTTTTCTGCGCCTTGAATTTCCCCCTATTGATTTCGGCGAGATGCAAGTTTGTCAAAGGGGAAATTCAAGGCGCAGAAAACGAAGGTTGTTGAAAAAAAGCTCGGCCAATCAGGACGGCCTGGTCGGGGCATGTTGGTTTTGCCTTTTAACCGGGAGCTAAAATTCAGACCTTCATCATTCCCGAATCACTCGATAACTGCCACTGACGGTGTGGTTTATTCCGCCTGTACTTTGGAAGTTACCGCCAAAAGTACCAATGATTAAATCTCCCTGATTTGGCCCAAAAGTGGTCACGTTTGTTGAAAGGGAATTCGGCAACTGGGTATCGAAGAATACATTGTTTGCTTTTAACCCGATAATGGGGAAAATTCCTGTTTGTCCCACGCTTCCAATATTGATATTGATCGAAGTAGAAGTGCTGTCTTCGGATCCAATTTGGGTACTTGTAAAGCTAATACTCGCAAAAGGCGATAATTTAGTAGCGGATTGTCCATCCAGGGTGTACTGAATATATTCGGTGAGCGCATTACAAACCGTGATATTCCCAACATTCAACATGTTGGATTGAATAGCGAATGCCACCGGTTCACTTTCCAACAAATTCGTAAGATCGTAGCCAACTAAACTGCTGGTTTGGATTGAATTGTCGCAAAGGACGGCCACATATTCAAACGAGCCATCCGCTTTGGCAAACATAAAATGTTTCTTTTCGCTGCCCAAATCAAGTTTGAGATAGCCGTTTGCAACTTGTTGATTATTGCAATTGATCAAATTGCCTTCTATTCTTAATACAGGTACTTGTGCTGAAGCTGGGATAGTTATGGGTGAAATCGTTGAAACCCCGGGGAATGGACCAATATGCTCCGTATAAAGCACCTGTGATCCACAATTTTCAGGTAGCACAACTTCGAGTTTCAAAAGTTCGTCTTTCGGGATGCAGCCGCCATAATTCCCATTGGCATCTGTGTAGGCAAATGATTGTGCGCCAGTGGAAAGCATAGTTAGCCGCACAACCGCATTGGCGAGCGGCTGAGTGGAGTTTTCCAGATAAATTCTGCCGTGAAGCTGCGTAAGCGGAAACTGTGCGTCGCAGTTCCAGAATGAAAAGTGTGACACCTTGCCCACGTATTCATTGCCAACTTTTTGCGCAGCACCTTCTTCTTTCCAGTGCCCCTCTTCCAAATCATAGTGCCAAAGGGGAATGCTAGAAGGTGCAGAAGCCAATTGGCTGGCCAGGATTGGCATCCGAAGTTCTACTTCTTTGCCTGGAGCGATGTTAAGTTTTTGGCCGTTTTCGCCCTCTATTTCAACCCCAACCATGCCGTAAGTAGCCAGAAAAACCTCCTCGTCCGCAGCATTTTCCGCGGTCATATCACCGGGGATAAAAAGGCCGAGATTTGGGTCAGAAGGGTCAAGATAGCGGGCGAACACCCGTACGACCCCGGAATAAACGTTGCCGTTTTCATCGGCGATACCATTGACGGGGAAATTCAAACTTGGGCCACCGGGCACATTCACCACCCCGCCTGCATTTGCTACGACCGAACCGACTTGATTTTTCGCCAGCAACTGAATCGTAACCGTTTGAAGGGCTTCGTCCTCCACAATATAGGGGCGAGAAACTTCAAAAAAACCCGTCTTGCTAACATTGACTTGGGCGTGTATGGCAGCAAGGCGAACTGATTTCAGCCGGAAAACGCCGTTTTTGTCTGTGAGGGCAGATGCTTCGCCAGCGTTTACCAAGGCACCTTCTACGCCTTCGCCAAGTTCATCAATGATGCGGCCAGCAAAGGTGACATCGGCGAATGGCGTGTTTCCAAAGGAATCGTCTTCGTGACAAGCGACGAAAAATGCGCCGATAAACAGCGCGAGGGGCAGGAGCAATTTTAAATTTTGCATGATGTGTAGCAGTTTGTGTTAAAAAATTTGTGTTGGTTGCTACTACACGTGAAAGGGTACTCTGGGGTTGGGTACTCAATTCCCCCCTTCCAATTCATCCCCAAAACTATCGTCAGGTTTTTTGGGCTTGCCGCCTGAATCCAGTTCATCATTGTAAATATCTGGCGAAAAATCTTCCTCGTCGCCCGCAGGTCCGAGGCTGCTTTCGTACGTCGCGCAATTGGTTTCGATGCCCAGATCACCGGGAGGGCGTACAAACCGGGCATTGAAATCGTAGCCAGATTTTGGGTCTTTTTCCAAACGACCAATAAAGGAGGCAAAAATGGGCCTGGCCATCCGCGCACCTTGTCCGTCAGCAAGGCTGAGGAATCTGATCCAGCGATCTTCCCCACCCACCCAAGTGCCCACCACAAGCCGGGGCGTTACGCCCATGAACCAGCCATCGGTGTAATCGTTGGTCGTGCCGGTTTTGCCACCTACCTGACTTTTGAGTGTATTGATACCGGGTGCGCCTTTCACATTGTACTGCAACATTTCAAGTATGACCCAATCGGCATTGGTGGCCAGCGCGGCGTGTTCTTCAGGTACCGAACGCCAAAGTACACGCCCGTTTTTGTCTTCTATTCGTTTGATTACGAAGGGTAAACCATACATTCCCTTGTTGGCGATGCCTGCGTAGGCAGCAGTCATTTCAAATGGGGTAAGGTCGGCAGCGCCGAGGCACATAGACGGCGAACCGGGCATAATCAGGTATCGACCATTGGATTGGCGCGAGGAGTCAATGCCAAGTTTATCACAAAGTCCGCGCACGGCTTCTGTGCCACCCAATTGTCTCATGAGAAATGCGCTGACGGTATTCACTGAATTTTTCAGGCCTTCTTTCAAATTCAATCTTGCACCGGAATAAATCCCCGTGGAGTTTCTAGGTGTCCAATCGGTATAATGCTGAAAATTCATATACTTAGCAGGGATGGTCACCGGATTGTCGTAGATCTCAAAGCACGGACTGACCCCCTGCTGCGCAATTGCTGTGGCGTACACGAAAGGTTTGAAGGTTGAACCTACCTGTCGTCGGGTCTGGATGTGGTCGTACTGGAAGTATTTGAAGTTCACTCCACCCACCCAGGCTTTGATTTCTGAAGAGGTGGGATCCACGGCCAGCATACCCGTTTGTAAAAACATCCGATGATAGCGCAGGCTGTCCATAGGCGTCATCACGGTATCTTTTTCGAGTTTTGGGCTATTTAAGCTGAAGATTTTCATCCTCACAGGCTGGGCATATTGTTTTTTGATGCTGGCATTTAATGCTTGATATTGGGCTTTTGCATCAATCCATTCTTTGCTGGCCATAATGCGACGATAAGCAGTGGCCTGTTCGCTCGATACGATTGATTTAAGCAGCATCTTGCTAACAGTTCCGGGTGCTTTTTCCTCCTTCAGCATCCGCTCCATGTCTATGGCGCGGAGTTCAATGGCGTAGCGGTTTTTGAATTTTTCGGCCACGTTATCCATAAATTTGGGCCACATGGTTGCGTATCGCTCGCCTTCTCGTACAAGTATCCAAAGTGATTCTTTTCGGCCTTGTATTTCCTCTTCGGTGACATCTCCAGAACGGTATGTCCAAGGGTCTCTACCTTTCCAGACCTGAAAAAAACGGGCCTGAATTTTTTTCATCTGCTCCGCCACAGCGGCTTCAGCATGTGCCTGGTAAATGGGGTCAATGGTGGTATAGATTTTCAGGCCATCGCGGTAAATATCGTATTTCGAGCCATCGCGACGTTTGCATTCGGGGAGTTCGAGCAAGGAGTCACGCACAATTTTTTCCAGATAATCGCAGAGATAAGGGGCCTTGTCGTCCGTAAAATTCACCGATTTGAATTGTAACCCGAGTGGCAACACTTTCAGGCTATCATATTGATTTTCTGTAAGTATCCCATTCTTTTTCATTTGCGAAAGCACCACCCAGCGGCGTTTTATACTGCGGTCGGGGTGACGATTGGGGTTGTAATAAGAAGGGTTTTTGAGCATCCCGATCAGGGTAGCCGATTCTTGAGTATTCAGGCTTTCTTGATCTTTATTGAAATATACCTCTGCTGCGGCATGGATGCCGTAAGCGTTGTTGATGAAGTTAAACTGATTGAGGTACATGGAAAGAATCTCCTCTTTCGTGTAAGCGCGCTCAAGTTTCACCGCCGTAATCCACTCGCGCAATTTGATGTAAACCAGCTTGAGGAATTTTTGCGGAGCGCTCATCCCCTCAAAATCCCGGTCAGAATAGAGCATTTTGGCCAGCTGTTGGGTGATCGTAGAGCCACCTCCCGCACTATGATCGCCCATCAATACCGTGCGTAGCACCACCCGAGCCACTGCCCGCCCGTCAATGCCACAATGTTCGCGGAAACGCTCGTCTTCTGTGCTGATAAGGGCTGTCACGAGATGCGGGCTCAGGTCTTCGTAGGGCACAGGCACCCTGTTTTCAACAAAATAACGGCCCAACAAATCGTTGTTGCTACCCAAAACCTCACTTGCTACTGCCGAGGAAGGATCTTCCAGTTCGCGGAACGATGGTATAGCCATTATGCTGATGATCAGAAACATCAGGATCACGGTACCTATGCCGCCTAAAAAGATCCGCCATCCCCAGCGCACGATATTGCGATACAGGGGCATCCGCTTTCCTTGCAAAGCGGCTTTCAGTGAAATGAGATGCTGAGGTTCTTGCATAGTGATGCTTTTTTGGTCTGTAGAAGTGCTTGGCAAAAGTATGAAGTTGTGGAGACAGTTGATTGGGTTGATGGAATTTAAGATTACAGGATAAACCGTAGCAATCGCTATACCCCGCCTTTTTCCCGACCTTAGCCCAATGAAGTCGATGATCGTACCCCTGCTGTGCCTCCTGTTTGCCGCCTGTACGCCCAATGCGCCAAAGCCCTTGGAACCCGCTTTTTTTTGCTGGGAAACCACTTTAAATTTAAGTCCAGATGCTCAAGCGTTATTGCACGATTTAGGGTGTAAAAAATTGTATGTCAAGATATTAGATGTAGCGAAGAATGCTGCATCAGGTGAAATTGAACCCTATTCCCACACGGTCGTAACCGATACAGCGGGATTGGCTGGGCTCGAAATCATCCCTACGGTTTTTATTACAAACGAGGTTTTTCAACATATTTCAGCGGCAAAAATGGAGTGGCTGGCAGGGAAAATTGCGGCCTGTTTTGCCGCCGCCGTTCCCCTTCAAATGAAGGGGCCGGGAGGCACATTTCGGGCACCGGGCTGGGCACTCTTTGATTGCGACTGGACACCTTCTACCCAGGAGGCCTTTTTTCTCTTTTTGAAAAAAATGCGCAGCAAACTCCCGCCCGGCACAATCCTGAACGCTACGATCCGGCTTCACCAGTATAAATTCCCACAAAAAACAGGTATTCCTCCCGTGGATCGCGGGATGCTCATGTGTTACAATACTGGCGATGTGGACGAAGAGGGCGAGCACAATACGATTTTTCACCCTGAGGATGCACTGAAATATTTGGAGGGCGCCCCCAAAAACTACCCGCTACCTTTAGATTTGGCTTTGCCGCTTTTTTCCTGGGGACTGGTTTTTAGAGAAGGCGAGCTTTGGAAAATTGTGCCCGGGCCGCTGCCTTTTGAGGCCATGCGAAAGGATGGCAAATGGATTGAAAATCCAACAACTGATTCTTTCGCTGCCCAACTCTGGGAACTGAAGGAGGGCACATTCCTCGGCGGCCATTACCTTCGCCCCGGCGATCATCTGCGGGTTTCGGTTACTTCGCCCAAACTGCTTTTTAAAGCAGCCAATCTAGCCCGAAAACTCGATCTGGCCGACGACGCGAACCTGGCTTTTTTTCATTTAGGCATCGCTAAGTCGGAACATTTTTCAGCACAACTGCTTGATAGTGTATGCAAAATAGTACGAAATTGAAGGATTTTTTTGGACTCAGGATGTTGGGCCGTGTACCGTCTACCGTGCACCGTCTACCGTCTACTGTGCACCGTCTACCGTCTACTGTGCACCGTGCACCATCTACCGTTTACCGTCTAGCGTGTACCGTCTACCGTCTACCGTGCACCGTTTTTATCCTCTTCCTTTTCACCTCCTTTACGCCTACGGAGTTCAAGCCTGGCCAAAGTCAGGCACCCAATTCCTGTATGCCGCACAGCCAGCCTTTTTACGGCTATAGTTTTTTTGATGCTGATTTTGTGGACGTAAGTGCGGCTTATGCGCCGTTTTTTCTTCGCTTTGGCGATTATTACGAGCGCAATTACAACCCGGAATTGACCCAGAAAAAGGAAAATTGTGAAGAATGGAGCGAACGGCTCTGCAGCAAAGCCAAGTGGGAGGAGGTGGCAGAGGTGATTTATGAATCTGATGCCTCTGACCTGGCCCGTCTACATGAAGCGGCAGGAGATAAGACCCGGAAAACCGCTTTGCCTTTCCGTTTGGAAGATAATAATTTCGCCTACATGTTGGCCTACAACGGTTGTGTGGAAGTGACCCGCTACCTCACTTTTGCCAAACGATGCGAAGAACACGTAGTGGCACGCGGCGATAATTGGACTCCAAAACAGCGAAATGTGACAGAGATGATGGGGCTAATTCGGGAAGGGAAACTGCGATTTGAAGACACCCAATCGCACTTTGTACGGATGCGATATGCCTACCAATTGGTGCGTCTGGCCCACTACGCCGGGGCCTGGCAAATGACCCTCGACCTCTTCAACGAACTGATGCCAAGGGTAGATCGAAAGAAAAAAAGCATCCTTTTTTACTGGACCCTGGGTCATGTGGCGGGGGCGATGCAAAAACTGGGTAAATACCCGGAAGCAGCGTACAGATACTCGCTCATGTTCCGAAATTGCCCTTCCAAGCGCTCCCAAGCCTACCGAAGCTTCAAAATCCGCAACGACGACGATTGGCAAAAAACCATTCGCCTCTGCAATAGCGATGCAGAAAAAAGCACCCTTTACATCCTTCGCGCAGGCGGTTCGCATACCTGGGCCGTGGCTGACATGGAGACTATTTATGAACTAGACCCGCAAAATCCGCAACTCGAACTTCTGCTCGTGAGCGATGTGCAAGAGTTGGAAAAAATATTCCTTCGCACCTCCGTCACAGATGATAAAAATGGCCGCGCACTGGGCAAACTCAAACGCGAAGCAGCCTCAAAACACTTGCTGGATTTGCAAAAATTCGTGCGTCGCGTTATCCGCGACAAACAAGTGCTCAAACCTAAAACCTGGCGGGCGGTAGACGGCTATCTTGAGCTGCTCGCCAATGACCGTTACGCCGCCGCCAAAACCTGGGACCGCCTCGAAAACGACCTGGAAAGCAGCAAACCAGACAAAACCATCTTCCAACAACTCGAAATCTGGCGCTGTCTGCTGGCCGTCATGAACCTGGACACCACAGCCTCCGACACCGTAGACCGACTGGCGTACAAGGTGCGCAGCCTCTCGGCATTTAATCAAAATCCGTACTTCGAGCCTTTTCTACAAGAATGGCTTTCAAGGGGTTATGCAGAAAACAACCACCCCGGGAAAGCGATGATTGCAGCCTATCCGCCACATACTATTCGCTATAATCCACGCCTGGATGTGCTGGAAGATTTGCTAAGACTGGCCAATACCTTTGATCCTGTTTTGCTGGAAAAAACCATGATGATTGATACCAATCCGGAAAGGATCAAAGCCTATTTTTTGGAAACCAAAGGCGTGTATTTTCTGAGTCGTGGCGAGCCAGAAGCTGCTGCTGCCATGATGCGCCAGATTAGTCCGGTTGAGCAATCACGCATGACCCAGTTTAAACCATTCGCCAGTCGGTACGGCGAAATTATCAATCGGGAAGTGGGTGGCCAAACGTCGCTGAATCGCCTCCAAATTGTGGAGCAGCTCATCCAGTACGACCAACAGGCCAAAGCTTACGAGGCCCTGCAAGACACAGCAGAAGCCAAAACCTGGCAAAAACTCGGCGATTTTTGGTATAATACCTCTTACTTCGGCTATGAGTGGGAGGTACGTGATTTTAACCGCGACGGAACCAACCAACTTCGACTGGCGCAGGGGCCAGTATTCCCGATGGAGGGCGCGCCCGATGGAAACCTGGAGAACCTGGATCTAAAGCTCGCGTTGTTGTATTACGAAAAAGCTTACCGTGCTGCCCGCACCCAGGAAGGGAAAGCCCGTGCAGCATTCATGGCCGCCCGTTGCCAGCAAAAAATATGGTTTTGCAGTCCCGAGTGCCGCTACCAGCCTGGCAGTCAATTGATTCCGATTTTACCGCCAGAATCGATGATTTATTATGATGTTTTGATTGAAAAACATTCCAAGACCAAGTTTTATGAGACTGTGGTCAAGGAATGTAAATGGCTGGCGGCGTATGCGCGATGAGGATTTGTCAATTAGTCTACTTTTAAAAAATTGACAAATCTACAGCCTACTCAAAATATTGAATTTCCCGATTGATTGGTACGTTTGGAAAAGCCTTACTTTTGCAAACTTACTGGTCAAAGCACATTCTTGCGAAATGAACTTCACGGCAGCACTTTTCGCAAAACTCAACTAAAAAAGCATGAAAAACATACTGCACACCTTACTCGCCCTCGCATTTTCCCTCAACACCCTCTCCGCCCAAGGCATAGAATTCTTCCACGGCACCTGGGCAGAAGCCCTGGAAAAAGCCAAAACAGAAGAACGGCTCATTTTTGTAGACGCCTTTGCATCCTGGTGTGGCCCTTGCAAGCGCATGTCGAGCCAGACTTTCCCGGATCCGAAGGCGGGGGAGTTTTTCAACGCCAATTTTGTCAATTTGAAGATTGACATGGAAAAGCCAGAAAACTCGGAGTTTGCCGGGAAATACCCCGTGAATTCGTACCCAACCTTGATGTTCATTGACGCTACTGGAAAGGTAGTCTTGAAGGAAGTGGGCGCTAAAGGAGTGGATCAACTCCTCGAAACGGGCAGAAAAGCCTTGGGCAAAAACGATAAATCGATGGATTTCGAGAAAAAATATAACGAAGGCGATCGCGATCCAAAGATGCTTTTCGATTACGTTCGTTCGCTCAACGCGGCAGGTAAGTCCTCCTTGAAAATTACGAATGAATACCTGAATACCCAAAAGGATTTAACTACGGAATTCAACCTCAAGTTTATCCTCGAAGGTGCAGTAGATGCTGATAGCCGTGTGTTCGATTTGCTGGTCAAAAACCGCGACAAAGTAGTGGCTGTTTCCAGCGAAGAAGCGGTGAATGCCCGGGTAGAAAAAGCCTGTAAAAACACAGTAACTAAAGCCATCGAATTCAAAAACAAAACCCTGCTAGATGAAGCGAAAGCTAAAATGAAAGCAGGCAATCCGTCCCGGGCTACAGCCTTTGCCTACGAAGCAGACATGAATTACGCCAAGGCCGTAAAAGATCCTTCTTTGTTCCTGAAAACAGCCAAGGCATATCAAAAAACGGAGGTAAAAAGCAATTCGGCCAAGCTCCATGATTTGGTTGTGGCACTAATGCGCGCGTTTCCGAAGGACAAAAAAGTGCTCAAGCAAGCCGAAATCTGGGCCAAGTCAGCTGCCGAAAAGGGTGGTCTCGCGGAATATTGGATGACCTTGGCGGGGATTTACAAACTGCAAGGAAACCTGAGCAAAGCGCGGAGTACTGCGGAGTTTGCCAAGAAAGAGTTGACGGAGAAAGACGCGATGTTGAAGGAGAAAATTCAGTATTTCCTGGATTCGCTAGAGGGGTAGATCAGCCGCTTGATATTTACTCCAACTTGTGGAAAACTTCATCCCCCGCCTTTCTCGATTCATTTTACCTTTACATCGCAAGAGATAAGGCACATGAGCAATTTTATAGTTTCCGCGCGTAAATACCGTCCCCAGCGTTTCCAAGACGTGGTGGGGCAAGGCCATGTGGCCGGAACGCTGAAGAATGCGCTGGCTAGTGGTCATGTAGCGCATGCTTTTCTCTTTACCGGGCCGCGCGGCGTGGGCAAAACCACCTGTGCCCGTATCCTCGCTAAAATCCTCAATTGCGAAAATCGCACACCGGAATACGAGGCTTGCAACACCTGTAGTTCCTGCAAATCTTTCAATGACAGCGCCTCGTTTAATATCATTGAGCTGGATGCAGCCTCCAACAATTCTGTAGAACACATCCGCGCACTTACGGAACAGGTGCGTTTCCAGCCCCAGCAGGGCAAGTACAAGGTGTTCATTATTGACGAGGTGCACATGCTTTCCAATCAGGCGTTCAATGCATTTTTAAAGACCCTGGAGGAACCCCCGCCCTACGCTATTTTTATTTTGGCGACTACGGAGAAGCACAAAATCATTCCGACCATCCTTTCCCGCTGCCAGATTTTTGATTTCCGCCGCATTACCGTGGCTGATACGGTAGCGCATTTGAAGTCGATTTGTTTGCAAGAAAATATCGAAGCCGAGGAAGACGCGCTGCACATCATTGCTTTGAAAGCGGATGGCGCCTTGCGCGACGCCCTTTCCATTTTTGACCGGATCACCAGCGGATCTGGCAATAAAATCACCTATGAGGCCGTAATCGAAAACCTCAACGTGCTCGATTATGATTATTTTTTCCAGATTACAGACGCGCTTTTGATGGAGGACTCTGCTTCGCTGATGAATCGCTTCGACGAAATTCTCCGCAAAGGTTTTGATCCCGAAGTATTCGTGCTGGGCCTTGCAGAGCATCTGCGAAATATTTTGGTTTGTAAGGATAAAGCCACGCTGGGTCTACTCGAAGTGGGTGAAAGTCTGCGGGAGCGATACAGCGCCCAAGCGGCCATAACGCCCTCCTCTTTCCTGCTTACTGCCCTCAATCTCTGCAATGATTGCGACATCAATTTTAAGATGGCGCGCAACAAACGCCTCCATGTTGAAATTGCATTGCTCAAGATGTGCCACATTGGAAGTGCTGTGAAAGGGGCAAACTTGGAAAAAAAAAATCTTGACGTAAGGGTTGACGCCTCTCGGCCCAAAGTAACCGGCTCGCAACCGAATGGAAATGGGACACAGCTTGTCGCAGGTGGCCCACAATTGGGCAATCAGCCTGCGATAGGGAATGGAAACTACGCCATGCCAAATGGCGCCAGCACAGTTTCCGAGCCAGCACCGCCAGTGCATAGAGAACCTACAACGCCGCCGCCTGAGCGCGGCAACGCCCAACCGCTTTCAAGCGATGTATTGGCTGATATATCACAAGGATTACGGCAGGGCAGGATGAAAGCAGAAGCTATTCCGATGAGCCTGGATGCTTTCGATCAGTTGGTAGAGGAGGAGGAAAATCACCGTGCCAGTCTTGAAAGCCGCCTTTCGCTCGAAAATGTGCGCGTAGAATGGCACGCCTATGCTGGGCTACTTAACTCCAATCTTTCCCGCATGGCGCTCACCAACGCTGAATTGCGTCTGGATAAGAAGATCCTTACCGTGCTTGTTGGTACTACGATTGATCAAAACAATGTGAAAGCAGAAGCGGCGCGGATGCTCGAAACACTCCGTCGTCGTTTGCACGATACCGCCTTGAAAATAGAAGTGGTGCTCAATGACAATAAAATTGCCGAACAAGCCCAGGCCGCCCGCACCGTTCGTCCACAGACAACGAAGGATAAATTGGAAAAAATGAAGGAAGTCAACCCATTTGTGGAGGAGTTGATTCGGAAATTTGACCTAAAACTGAATGATTGATTTTAGAAAAGTGCGGCGAACTCGCGCAAACAGTGCCCTGTCGCAATAAGTCTATTTAAAAGCAGATACTATCACATGAATTCCCCCAGACTCAGCATATTCATCCCAACGCGTAACGAGGCCAAATACATTGGCACCACATTGGCGCAATTCGAGCCATTTTGGGAAAAATATGACTTTGAAATCATTGTTTCTGATGCGAATAGCACGGATGGTACCATAGAAATTGTGCAGCATTTTTCCGAACTCTCAGGTCAGCGCGTTAAACTGGTGCAGGCGGGTCTAGGCAAACAAAACATTGCCATTGGTTGTAACCATGGGGCTGCACAGGCCAAAGCTCCACTGCTTTTTCGCATGGACGCTGATGTGCGAATTCCCGACAAGGATTATTTTTTTGGGAAGGTTTTTAAGGCTTTTGAAAAAGACCCCAATCTGGTCGGGGCTACCGTGCCCATTTGGGTGTACCCTGAAGAAGCCCGGACTTCTGACCGCATTTATCATGTCTTGATGAATATGATTATTCGGGGCTCGTTTTTTTTGAAGGCGCCATTGGCCAAAGGAGAATGTCAGTTGGTGCGCCGAACTGCTTTTGAAACCATTGGAGGCTACAAAGAACACCTCACCGCAGGGGAAGACTGCAACCTTTTTTATCGCTTGCAGAATGTGGGCCGCATCTCGTATTTGTCCAAATTGCGCATACACCACTCGCCGCGGCGTTTCCGGGAATACGGGTATATACGGCTTACGATGATCTATTTACGAGAAGGTCTTTGGATGCTTTTAGGGCGAAAATCTTATTTGGAGGAATGGACTCCGGTTAGGTAAATTTCTGGGTAGTTGGTTAATTGTGTATTTGGTGCAGCGTCTTGGAGGGCAGGCAGGCATACTCAGCTGAAAATCGTATAAAGCTTTACGCCTGCTTCGGGGTTGATTTTGGCGGGTTCGACGGATATTTTGATTTCAAAAAAACTTCTCTGAAAATTCTACGTTCTACGTCGCTGCTTTGGCAACAAAAACAAATTACACCATGCGTAAACTACTTGTCGTATTCGCACTTTTTTTAGGTGCTTTTTCGCAACTCCGTGCTTCAGTTATTCTGTTGCCAATGGACGAAAAAGGCCAACGCAATCACCTGAAAGCATACGGGATTACGTATTGGATTCTGTCACAGAACGTGGAGGCTTGGTGGTTGTTGAATTATCGAGGCGGCAGTTTTGCCTTTGTATACACCCCGGCATTTGAAAAAGAATGCAAAACCCGCGATGTGAGTTACGAGATTCTTGCGGATGGTCAATTTGCCAATTTGCAAAATGAAATTCTCAACCCTGAGATAAATCAGGACGTGATCAAGTTAGAGAAAGCGCCAAAAATAGCCGTTTACACCCCGGACAAGGATGAAAAGGGAGAAATGATCCAGCCTTGGGATGATGCCGTGACCCTGGTGCTTACCTATGCCGAAATACCGTACGATATCGTTTATGACAACGAAGTTATGCAGGGAAAACTGGCAGAATATGACTGGCTGCACCTACACCACGAGGACTTTACCGGGATGTTTGGGAAGTTTTACGCCAGCAATAGCGGCCAGCCCTGGTATCGGCAACATGTACACTTGATGGAATCTCTGGCTCGGCAAAACGGGTTTGACAAGGTAAGTGAACTCAAATTAGCGGTGGCCAAAAAAATAAAGGAATACGTTATCGGCGGTGGCTTCATGTTTGCAATGTGCTCTGCTACAGATACTTACGACATAGCTCTGGCAGCTGAAGGCACAGATATTTGCGCTGCTGTATTTGATGGAGACCCTATAGACCCTAACTTCCAGAGTAAGTTGGATTTTTCCAAAACGTTTGCATTTCAGGATTTTCAAGTGCTAACAGACCCCAGTGTTTATGAACACTCCACCATTGATGCCAGCGAGGTGACCGGCCGCCGAGTCTCGCCAGAGCAAGACTATATTTCCTTGTTTGACTTCTCTGCCAAGTGGGATCCTGTTCCGACCATGCTCACCCAATGCCACACGCGTACGGTGAAAGGTTTCATGGGTCAGGCTACCGCTTTCAGGAAGAATTTTATCAAGCCTAGTGTGCTAATTCTGGGCGAAAACAAGCCAGCCAATGAGGCGCGTTATATCCATGACGCCTACGGAAAAGGTTTTTTTACGTACTACGGGGGTCATGATCCGGAAGACTACCGCCATTATGTAGGAGATCCTCCCACCGATCTTGCCTTGCACCCCAACTCGCCTGGCTACCGATTGATTTTGAACAATATTTTGTTCCCTGCGGCTAAGAAGAAGCACCAGAAGACTTGATAAATGGGGTCACATTGACCACTTTAATATCAGGCTACATTTTCTTCAACGCCAATACAGCTGCTAACTTGGCTTTTTCGAGGTTTTCGTGCGGGATATCGCTGATTTCGAGGGTAATATTGACCACAAATTGGCCTTTTCGCACCAGAAGTGTGACGGTACTGGTACTCCATAGTCCATCATCGCCGATCCCAGGCACGTCTTCTTCATAGGTCGTGCGGCGGTCGCGACGAAGGCTTTCGATCTGCAATTTGGCGTGTTCTTCGGAGGTGTAATCAAAGCACTGCACAACGATTCGATTTTGAGGGTTGAACCAGCTTGCGCCTTCTTTTTCATTATTGGTTTCTCGTTCTTTCCAATCGGGCTTGTTCCAGGTTCGGAGACAAAAAGCCTGATTGGGCAGTGTACGCGCATTGAGCGTAGCTGCTTTGCCGTCAAAAGCGAATAGGGTTTCTACTTCTGCGTCGCTGATGAGCTCGCAACCATGGTTTTTCCAGCCTTCGGCATTGTATTTTGCCCAAAGTGCTGTGTCAGCGGCATTTGCGACGGTCTCTTTGGACGACTCTTGGGCGCAGGCGGCCAAAAAGAAAAAGACGGTAAGGGAAACAGCGGTTATACGTATCATGGGGAAAGCGTTTGGTTGACAAAGGTCTGAAAAACGATGTTTTTTAAATTGTTTTTTAAAAGAATGGCAAAAAAACAATGCCTAATCGACTAAATAAATGGCGAAAGCAGCCTTTTATCGCCATACTGTGGACAATTAAGCGTGCAACCTATGGTTGAAATTTTTGTGTCTTCTGGACATCTGGAAAGGGAAAGTGTTTTTTAGAGAAAAATTTTCGCAACATTTGCCCTGTTCAATGGAACTCGATAAACATCTTTTCACCTATTTCCTAATTGTATGGCAGAGAACAGCAACACAACTACACCTAAAGGAAAATTCCCCTCCAGTATCCCGTATATCATCGGGAACGAAGCGGCGGAGCGCTTCAACTATTACGGCCTTCGCGCGATCCTGACCACTTTTATGGTGGCCCAGTTTTACAACAAAAGTGGCTCCCTCGATCCAGCAGTAGTACAAGTAGCAGAAGCTACGGCCAATGCCAAAACCCACGATTTTGTGGCCATGACTTATTTGTTGCCTATGTTTGGCGGTATGGTTGCCGACTGGTTCTGGGGCAAATACAAAACCATTCTTTGGCTTTCCATGGTGTATGTCTGTGGCAGCATCATGGTGGCCCTTTCCGTGGATAGTGAAGTGATGTTTACCACATCATTGATGCTCATTGCGATAGGTGCTGGCGGCATCAAACCTTGTGTTTCGGCTAATGTCGGCGACCAATTTGATTCTAGCAACTCGCACTTGATTTCCAAAGCTTTTGATGCTTTTTACTTCTCTATCAATGCAGGTTCTGTACTTTCCATTCTGCTCATTCCTTACCTCAAATCGAACTACGGTCCAGCAGTAGCTTTTGGCGTACCGGCAATAGCCATGGCGATTGCGGTGTTCTTTTTCTGGGCTGGCCGGAATAAATACCGCCGAATTCCTCCTCCAAAATATGACCCCAACAAGATGGTCATTCTTGCTACGGCATTCATTTCATTGGTGGCAAGCTACATTTATTTCGACAAAATTCAGCACGCAGGAGTTGGTCCAGTGTTGGGTGCATGGCTGATTTTGGTGCTTGCATTGGCCTTTATTTTCAAAAAACAATGGTTTGCCAAGCCAGGTAACTTTGTAGGTATCAATCTTTATGCCCTTACCAATGGCGGTTTCGCAGGAGCGGCCAAAGAGTACGGCGACGAAACTATTGAAGGCATCAAGTCGGTGTGGCGTGTGCTGTCAGTCTTTGCGTTTGTGCCTGTTTTCTGGGCTTTGTGGGATCAAAGCCAATCCGAGTGGGTGGTACAAGCCAGCAAAATGGACCTCAACTGGTTAGGCATCAAATGGGAACCAGAGCAGATTTCGTTTGTGAATGCAGCGTTTATTTTGGCGTTCATTCCCCTGTTCTCCTTTGTGATCTATCCGGCTTTTAACAAGATGGGACTAAAGGTTACGCCACTTCGCAAGATCGGCGCAGGTTTTGTGCTTACGGCCCTCTCGTTTGTAGTTATTGCCATCATTCAAGGCTGGATTGATGCTGGTCAATCTCCTAACATCAGCTGGCAAATACTGGCTTTCGTAATTCTTACTGCCGGCGAGATCCTCATTTCGATTACCTGTCTGGAATATGCATACACGCAATCGCCGCCATCCATGAAATCTACCATCATGGCGTGCTTCCTATTGAGCGTTACTTTGGGCAACGTGTTGGTTTCGGTGATCCAGAACAACATCAAAACTGGCGGATTCTTCGCCCAGTTTCATGGTGCAGGTTTCTATTGGTTGTTTGTCGGCATTTGTGCAGCCACAGCAGTGCTGTTCATGTTCTTATCGCCGTTTATCAAGGAACGTTCGTACATCGTTAGTGATCATGAGAATTAATTAGTTCGTTCATGTGATCACATGGATATAAAAACACCCCACTTACGCCTGTCGTTTGTGGGGTGTTTTTTTACGAAGAGACCTTTGAACCCCAGGCTGAATATCTTGCATGAAACCCTTGCATGAATTACCTCTAAAATGGATATTTGCCCCGCACAATCAGCACCAATTTACCCATTACCCATACACAATTTACCCATCACCACACCATGATCCGCATCATTGACTGGCAGCCCAGCTACCAAGACGCCTGGAAAAACCTCAACATCGCCTGGATTTCCAAAGATTATGAGGTGGAACAAGTGGATTTTGACACACTCGATTTCCCTGAGAAATATTTCATCCAGGGTGGTGGAGCTGTTTTGCTGGCGCAAAGCGAATCTGATGGCGAAATCCTGGGGACTGTCGCCCTCCAACCTTTTGGAGATGGGGTACTGGAGCTGGCCAAAATGACCGTAGCCGAAAGTGCTCGTGGCTTAAAAATCGGTGAATTACTGGGTGTTGCCGCGCTCGAACGTGCCCGTCAACTCGGCGCAAAACGCGTCTTCCTGTTATCCAACACCAAAGCCTATCAGGCCATCAATTTGTATTTCAAGCTGGGATTCCGCTGTGTGGCATTGGAAAGTACGGAGTTTAAGCGGGCGAATATTCAGATGGAGATCAGGATTGAGTAATTTGAAAGGTTTGAAGGGTTTGACGAGGCAATTCAAACGCTTCAAACTTCTCAAACATAACAAACTATTCCGAAATCCTATAAGCCAAACCCACCGATCCGCCAGTAGCAATGCCATTGAAATAATTGAGGTAACTGAAAGGCAGTTTTTCCCACCGTGCGCCAGCATCCACACTTGCGCTTAGATAGATTTTTCGATAAAGCTTACTTTTAACCTGTAGGCCTATTCCCGAGTAGAATTTCCATCTGGCAGGATCAGAGCGAAGCCCCGAAACTTCGTCTTGTGCCTGGTATCTGAGATTAAATCCAATGAGTTTGAAGTAGGGGTAAAATTCGATATTCGATTCACTTATCGGAACATGCCGGAGATATTGGACACTCCAACCCAATCGTTCCGCGAAATTTGTGGCCCGAGGCTTGTCTTGCCAGTTAAAGGTTTGTTCTGCAGTGTTTTGAAAATAATGCAGGCCGATTTTGAAACCGTTTTTGTTAAAAAACCGCTCTGCTGAAAGTTCCACGTCGCGGTCAAGGTAATTCCAGTTGTGCACCAGATTGGCATCAAAATGAGATGATTGCGCCGAGGAGTAGGCTGTAGCCAAAAGGGTGAAAAGGAATAAAGTTGTACATTTTTTCATGTTAGGTTGTATTTTAAATGTTAGTCTATGACGTGCCTATTCCTGGTTACGCTGCTTGACATTGATGAACTGCCTTCAGATAGATTTAAAAATGCGAACTCATAAAAGCCTGAAGAAACGCGTACCGATTGACGATGAACACAAAAACGCGATTGCTACTACTGCCCCAAGTTTTCTGATTTGCAGCATGGGGATTCAGGCCCGTTTACTTTAATCCAAAAGGCACTTTCATCCATTTTCCCAGCCAGTTGAAAAAACGCCCCGCCCAGGGTGGGCGTGTCCCTTGTGCTATTGCGATGCGGTAAATCGCTTGATGATAGGAAGGGCTCCAGCGCAAAATTTTGGGAATCAAACGATAAACCCATAAGTAGCGCCGCAGAAACCGCGCTAATTTTGCGTCTGCGTGCGGGCTAACTGCTATCCCCAATCGTACACACAAAGGTTCAGGCAGCCAGCCGGTGGCTAGAAGATTTGCCAGTTTTTTGGGTGCTCTTGGATGTTGGACGATGGATTGCGCAACTTGGCGACAAGTATCCGTACTGCCCAGTAGCTCGCCATCCAACATCGTTTTGAAATACGCTTCAAACGCTTGCAAATCAGGCGGGTATACCTCTGCCGGGATGCCCAATAATTGTGCGGCCACCTTACTCTCTTCATAAAAACGGGTTTGCCAATCGGGCGGCAGTCCGGGCAAAGGCATCCTTCTATGCACTTGTAAAGTAGTTTCTGTCAGCGTCGCCAATACCCACAAAAGCAATTGAGGGTCATTAGCAGAATAGGCGTTTGGGGCATCACCCTTTATGGCGGAATGCATGCGCCAAAGCCGTTGGGCGGTCTGTTCAGCTTGGGTTTTTGAGCCAAAATAAATCATCGCCATGGCCGCGAATGTGCGGTAGCCCCGGCCAAAAGGATCTGCTTTGAAATTGCTATACCGAGCTACCCCATCCGCTACGGCAGGGTGCGCTACTTGAAGCAATAAGGCCCGAACCCCTCCAGCTATTGACAGCTGTTCGCGGTAAAGTTGCCAGGTAATAGAGTTTGGGCCAAAGTAGCCGATGGCGTTTTTGGTCATTTTAAAATAACTTTGAATTGCAAAGTTATTTTAAAATGAGCAAACGCTACACAACTCTTTGGGGTATTATTTTAAAAGAAATTGAAGGGGCTACTTGACTGACCATTTACGACAGGCGTGAGAACCTGTGTTCCATGATTTTCTTATATTGGGTTTTGAGGTCTTCTGAGAGGAAAGAGCGTTCCAGCAGATCTAGCCAAAGGGGCAATATTTGTTCAAAACTGCTCAAATACACCATGGGCAAATACTCGGGCTGTTCTCATGGCTGTTTCGTTTCTATTTTTTCAAATTCAAAAGCGGCCATCAAAGGGCTGGAAAACTGAATTTTAATATTCAAGACATGCAGCACCTTCAAAAGGGTGTCCAGCTGAACACTCGATTTGCCATGCTCAATATCGTACAGAGCAGTTTTGCCCACTCCAGCCAAACGCGCACAGGCCTCTCGTGACATGCCACTCTTTTTGCGATGGAACAATATCATTTCCGCAAATTGTTGTGAAATCATTTTTACTGCTTTGACAGCAAATTTAGGCGTTTTTTAAAAACATAATTTTTTATACTCAACTTTTGTTAAAAAAAGACTGCCATAGCGGCAAAAAATACATTTTTGCTACACTCATTAACAACGAAATGATTCAAATGACCTTTCAGCCGTACACTTTTTTATTTTGAAAATTTGCGCGTTCAAATTGTTTGTCATTCTGAACGTAGTGAAGAATCTGAGGCCGAAGGCCGAAGCTTTTTCTTCTAAATTTTAGGCCTTCGG